>Ga0097678_1000115_pt1 | contig 143764 bp, 105 predicted proteins | sample ThiBiot_500_plan_2_FD_72847 | JGI IMG/M metagenome (GOLD analysis project Ga0097678, IMG submission 72847) | Wastewater bioreactor microbial communities from Cape Town, South Africa - Thiocy_expt_500_plan - 1398105537976 (version 2) (version 2) ...
ACGAAACCTTCCTGATTTCTTGCAAACTGGCCGGGGGCGGCACCCAGGAATGGATTTTGCGGCGGCCCCCACGCGGCCCTCTCTTGCCAACCGCCCACGACGTAGCCCGCGAGTTTCGCCTGATTAGCGCCCTGATCCATTCCGACCTCCCCGTCCCGGCCCCGGTCCTTTATTGCGCCGACGAAAGCGTTATCGGGGCCCCGTTCTACCTTATGGAAAAGGTGCCCGGTATCGTAATCCGTTCCGAAGTGCCGGAAGCCTTCGCTACTCCCGAAAAGCGGGCCGGACTGGCCGAAGAACTGATTCAAACCCTGGTCCGGCTCCACGCGGTAGATTGGAAAGCGGTCGGTCTCGAAACGCTGGGCAAACCGGAAGGCTACCTGGAGCGCCAGCTTAAACGCTGGACCGGCCAGCTTGATAAATCGCGCCACCGTCCCCTGCCCGAAATAGATAAGGTCAGCGCCTGGCTGGCCCAGAACCTGCCCGCATCGCCACCCGCTACCATTGTGCATGGGGATTTCCGGCTGGATAACGTGATGTTCGCGCCCCAACCGCCCGCCCACATCCTGGCAGTGGTGGACTGGGAGATGGCTACCCTGGGTGACCCCCTGGCCGACCTGGGTTATTTGCTCTCGAACTGGCGCCAGAAGGACGACCCGCCGCCCCTTTTCGACCAGGAACTGGAATTAGGCCGGATTACCGAGCAGGAAGGCTTTCCGACCCGCTCCGAAGTCGCCGCCCGCTATGCCGAACTGAGTGGCCGGACCGTCGAGAACCTTAAGTTCTACGAAGTATTGGCGGTCTGGAAACTGGCTATCTTGCTGGAAGGCAATTACGTCCGCTACCTGGCAAAAACTACCGACGACCCGTTTTACGCGCTGCTGGACAAAGGGGTTCCAGCCCTGGGTAAACGAGCCCTTAACCTTATAAACCAGAAGTGAGTTTGATGACACCAGATTTTACTTTCACCCTCAACCCCTTGCTCAGCCGGAGAAGCGGCGCGACCGAACTCTATCTCATCCGGCATGGTGATGCCCTCCCCGGGCCCGAAATTGTCATCCCGGAAGGCGATAACGAGGGCTCGCCGCCCCTGACCCCGCTCGGTCGCCGCCAGGCCGAAGCCCTGGGCCGCTGGTGGGCCGATAAACAGTTTGATGCCCTTTACAGCAGCCCCCTTTTGCGGACCCGCCAGACCGCCGCACCTTTTGCCGAAATCCGGGCGATGGAGGTCAAGCTGGTCGAAGATTTAAGAGAGGTTCACTTTCGGATTGATGGCAGAACGCCGGGGGATCCAGCCGACCCGGCCCTTTCCCACGAAGAGTTGAAAAAACGCTACGACGAAGCAATCCGGCGCGTTTCCGAGGATGGTCACTGGTCGGTCCTAACGGGAAGCGAAAGCGGGGCTCACCTGCGCGAACGGGTTACCCGCGCCCTCACCAAAATTGCCGCGGGCCATCCAGGCGGGCGGGTCGCCGTCTTTGCTCACGCCGGGGTTATCAACGCCTTCCTGGCCGTCATCCTGGGGCAGGAGCGCGACCTGCTCTTTCCCCTCCATAACACCGGGGTCACGATTGTCCGCTGCCAGGGCCAGCGAGCTTCGTTGGTGGCCTTTAACGATATTTCGCACCTGCGCGAGTTCGGGGTGCGGCTGGAACGCGAGGAAGCCTGATTTTAACATTTTTTCAAAATTCCTTGACGCTGCGCCCCGGAAAAGGGATAATGCTGTAGACGAAGTGATTTGTTGCCGTCGTTCATCTACAGCATTTTAATTGTCCACAAACCTAGCAATGAACCGGACCTGGTTAATCCTGCGACGAGAATTAAACGAACTGCGCCGCAACCGTACCTTTTTTCAGACTATGGCCGTTTTTCCGGTCCTGATGGTGCTGTTGCCAACCGCGACCATTCTTTTTTTCAACGTGGTTATCACCGATTTTTCGGTAGCGAACTCGCCCACGACGGTCGGGGATTGCCAGCAACTGGGTGGCCTCAAAGCCTGTGACAAAGCCGGGATTGTGGCTTCTCTGATGAGCATTTGCTTTAGTTTTTTCTTGCCGGTCCCGGCGGTACTGCCAATGACAATCGCGGCATACAGCGTAGTAGGGGAGAAAGAACGGCGCAGCCTGGAGCCGTTACTGGCAACTCCTATTCGTACCCCGGAACTTTTACTCGGTAAGAGCCTTTCGGCCATCATCCCGGCCACCTTTTTATGCTGGTTTAGCTTTGCCGTCCTGGTGCTGCTCTTGTGGGCGCTGCTGCCAACGCTGGTCCTCTTTCGGATTGACCTGCTGCTCTGGCTGGCAACCATCGGACTATGGACCCCGCTCCTGGCCTTTCTTAATACGATGGTCGGTATGGCGATTTCGGCGCGGGCCAGGGATGCCCGCTCGGCCCAGCAATACGGCAGTCTGCTGGCCTTACCGGTAGTGGGCATTGTAATCGGCATTGCCCTGGGGTTTTTTGATATGAACTGGGGCCTACTACTGGGCGGACTGGTGGTCCTTTTAATTATGTGTGTGGTGGCTTTCAGAATAGCGCTGAGCCTTTTCCAGCGCGAAACCATTTTAACCAGGTGGAAATAGAAGGGGAATCATGACTTTAAGACTCGGCCTTACCAGTGACATAGATTTCGCGCCGCTATTCTTCCCCCTGGAAGCCGGGTGGGCCGGTTTGCCAAACGGGATCACCACCCGGACCGATGACCCGGCGCGGCTCGAAAAAGCTTTACTGGCCGGAGAACTCGATATAGCCCCGGTCAACCCGGTCCTGTATGCCACCCATATCAACAGTTTGAGCTTGCTGCCCTACCCGGTCAAGGCAACCGACCTGGCTTCCGACAGCATTTTCTTTATAAGCACCCAGCGGCCTGACCAGCTTGACGAGGCTACGGTGGCCGTTTCACCCAACAGCCAGACCGGCGAAATGCTTCTGAAAATTCTCGCGGCCAAATACTACGGTCTCAACCCCAAACCTTTCCCGGTGCCAAGTGAAGCTTCCGCCCTGGAAGCCTTGCAGGGCCAGGCCGATACCTGCATTATCAGCGGCGAAGCGGCAATGCGGGCGGCAGGGTGGGCCAAGGCTAAAGGCCATTTCGTGGAAGACCTGACCAAAGCCTGGTGGATTATGACCGGGCTACCCCTGCCAACCTATCTGCTGGCTGTCCGCAAAGAGTGGACCCGCACCGACCCCGAAGCCACCAACCTGGCCCGTTCGCTCATGGTATCCTTCCGCCGGGCCATCCAGAGCGGGGTTGAACAGCGCAGCACCTTGCTCGACCGCGCCTCCCACAAGACCGGCCTGCCCGTACCGGCCCTGGACGACCATTACCGGTTGCAGCGCTACGAATTAAACGAAGGGCACCTGCGTGGGCTGCTGGAATTCTACCGCCGGGCGGCAGCCCAGGGTTTACTGCCCCAGGTCCAGGACCTCGATTTCTTCCCGTCCCTGACGCCTTTAGCGGCGACCCCGGCCCCGCCACCGCGCCGAAGCCAGCCGGAACAACCTCGCCCGGTGGCAAACCCTGAACGTCCGGCCCGCCCGGCCCTGGAAAGAATCCAGGCAACGGAAGCCCCTGACTCAGCCGAACCGGAAACTACCACGCCTGAACCAGAGGCTGCACCTGGAACCCCCCGCCGGAGCGGCTCGCGCCGGGCGGCAGTCCGGGCTGAAGCCAAAGCCAAAGGGTTGCGCGTCATCCGGGGCGGCAAGGATACCAGCGGGTCTCCCGGTTCCGAGGATGACGAAGAATCTTAACCCGGCCCTATAACCCCTTTTAGCATTTAAATTCCAAACCTTTGTTCAATTTTGCCTGAAAACCTCTTGACTCTACCACAATGTCAGGCTCTACACTGGTGCTGGTTAGCTTTTGGGCAAGCTGGAAAAATTAGAATGAAAGGTCGTTATGTTCAAGATTGGTGATTTCTCAAAACTCTGCCGGGTGTCGGTAAGAATGCTCAGGCATTACGACGAAATGGGTTTACTCAAACCCGAATACGTTGATAACTTTACCGGCTACCGCTACTACTCCGCCCACCAGTTGAGCCGCCTTAACCGGATCCTGGCGCTGCGCGACCTCGGCCTCTCGCTCGACCAGATTGCCCAGATTTTGAAGGAGGGCCTTACTTCAGACCAGGTGCGCGGCATGCTGAAGCTGAAAAGGACCGAACTTCGCCAACAAATTTTAGACGGCCAACAACGCCTGGGACGAATAGAAACCTGGCTGGAAAGAGAGGTACTTTTGATGTCGAATTACAATGTGGTGGTCAAGAAAGTCGAGCCAATCCTGGTAGCGGAAACCAGGGGTGTCGCCCCCGATATGGACCAAATCCCGCCTACCCTGGACAAGTTATTCGACCGGGTCGCGCATTACCTGGTCGAGCAGGGGTACGCCCAACCGCCCCTGACTTCCGCCGACAATTTCTTGCCCGCCATCGCCATTTATTACGATATGGAAATGAACCACCAGAATATCCAGATTGGGGCTTGCCTCCCCCTGAACAGGCCGCTACCTTCCGGGGAGCAGGTCGAGGTTAAGGAGTTACCTGCGGTTGAAACCGTCGCCTCGGTCATTCACAACGGCAGCTTTAACGGCCTGGGCGAGGCTTACAAAGCTCTGATGGAGTGGATTGAGGCCAACCAGTACCAGATTTGTGGCCCTAACCGCGAACTAAATATAGCCTACGAGCGCAACGGCGACCCTTCGAAGTACGTCACCGAAATCCAGTTCCCGGTTATGAAAAGCTAATTCTTTAGCTGGAAACTGCGGCTATCAACAAACTTGATGGCCGCTTTTTATTTTATAGCCGGGAGAATTAACCGCATGATTGGCTTACTCATGCTATCATACACAGCGTTACGCCGGAGAAAAAGCAGCAGGAGAATTTCTATGGAATACCGCAGATTGGGTAGTTCGGATTTAGAAGTATCGGCCTTTGCGCTGGGTTCATGGCTGACCTACGAATTTATGGCGGAAGACGAGGCCCTGGCCGTCCTCAAAAGCGGGCTTGACCGGGGAATTACTTTCCTTGACGACGCCCGCTACGACGACCGGACCGGCCATGCGCCCCTTAAATCGGGTTATTCGGAGGTGTTATTCGGTCAGCTTTTGCGTAAGAGCGGCGCGAACCGGTATGACCTGGTTATCGCCAACAAGTTGTGGCTGGAATTTTATCCGGGCCAGGGCCTTGAAGAAGAAATCGACGGCTCGCTCCAACGTATGAAACTCGATTACATAGACCTGGCTTATTGCGCCCCGCCGCCCGCCAATGTGCCCCTCTTTGAACTGCTGCGCCAGCTTGACGCCCTGGTTAGGACCGGCAAGGTGCGGTACTGGGGCACTCTTAACTGGTCAGGTGACCAACTTACCCACGCCCACGACCTGGCGACCCGCGAAGGGCTTCACAGGCCGGTCGCTTCCCAACCGGCTTACAGCCTGCTGGCTAAATCTCCGGTTGAGGACCCCCAGACCGCCAGGGCCTACCGGGATAACGGCATCGGCATTGTGGCGTCCTACACCCTCTACGGCGGCCTTCTATCCGGCAAATACAACCGGGATAGCCAGGCTCTGCAAAACCGCTTCCAACCGGCGGACCTTGAAAAGTTGCGCGAGAAGGGGCTGCTGGCAAAAGTGGAGCGGGTGATTGAAATCGCCGGGAAGGTCGGCTGCACCCCGGCCCAACTGGCCATGGCCTATGTTTTGAAAAACCCGCTGGTCGGCAGCATCCTTTTCGGCGCGAAAAGCCCGGCCCAGATCGATGATAATCTACAGGCCCTGGAAGTAGCGGCCCGGCTGGATGAAACTGTTATGGCCCAATTGCGCGCCCTTTAACTGCACGGCTAAACCGAGTAAACCGTGGCCCGGAAATAACCTTACCTGAAAGAAGGAGCCCTATGGCAGAGCCGCCTATAAAGTTTATCGAAGGCAAGAAAATCTACCTGCGCCCCTACGAACCGGGCGACGTGGACGTGCTTTACCCGTCTCTCTACCAGCCCGAAGGCCGCCGTCTGACCGGTACTCAGCAAATATTTTCAAGAGCCGGGACCGCCGCTTTTATCGAAAAGATGACCGGGGATAATTCCAGGTTGGACCTGGTGATTTGCGCCCAGGAAACGAACCAGGCTGTCGGAGAGGTTGTCCTCAACAATATTGATTACGTCAACCGGGGCGCGAATATCCGCATCGGTATTTTTAGCGAAAAAGAATACAGCCGGGGCTACGGCACCGAGGCCCTGGTCCTGATGCTCAACCACGCTTTTGGTAGCCTCAACCTGCACCGGGTCGAACTCGGCGTTTACGAATTTAACCCGCGAGCTTTACACGTCTACGAAAAAATCGGTTTCAAACAAGAGGGGACAATCCGGGACCAGCTTTTCTACGACCACCGCTATCACAACCTGGTTATAATGAGCATCCTGGAAGACGAATTTCGCGCCCTACACCGTACCGGCGGCCAATAATTAACTCTGAGGCTTTTTTGAATCTGTGGATTAAATTTTAGAGTATAAGGAGAATAATTTCCCTATGGCTTTCTTCCTGGCAAAGACCGACCCCGAAACCTATTCCCTGGATGACCTGGCCCGTGAAGGCCGGACCACCTGGGATGGTGTACGCAACAATACCGCCCTCATAGCAATCCGGGCTATGCGTCCCGGCGACGAAGTGTTGATTTATCACAGCCAGGGTCAGGCTGCCGTGGTCGGGCTGGCCGAGGTCGTTTCCGAGCCGCGCCAGGACCCCAACGACCCGAAATTATGGGTAGTTGATTTTGAATTCAAGGGGAGACTGGCCCGGCCCGTAACTTTACGGGAAATAAAGGAGACGGGGCAATTTAACGATTTTAACCTGGTGCGGATGAGCCGCCTTTCGACCATGCCCGCACCGGAAAATTTCGTGCAGTGGGTTAAAGACCAGCAGCCTGAATAACCAGTCCATCTTCTATAGCCGGGACGGGCACCAGGGGCAGCGTCACCTTAAAAGTGGTGCCTGTATTGGGGGTACTGCATACCTCAATTGTGCCGTTATGCTGATCCACACTCTGTTTTACAATGCTCAGGCCCAGCCCGGTCCCGGACAAAAGCCCCACGTTGCGGCCCCGGTGAAACACCTCGAAGATATGGTCCTGGTCTTCAGGTGGAATGCCGATTCCCTGGTCGCTCACCTGGATTTCGACCTGGCCTGGGTGGTAGGTCAGTTCGAGGCCAATCACACCCCCCTTGGGGGAATACTTTATAGCGTTGGAAAGCAGGTTGACCAAAATCCGCTTGAAGGAGTTCGGGTCTGCCATGCTCTCGACCGGGAAACCTTTAACCGTAAATTCAACTTCATGGCGTCCGTTTAGCTGGAACTTTATTTCTTCGATAGCTTCCCGGCTTTCGGTCACCAGGTCAAGCGGCACAGGGTTAAATTGGAGTTTACCGGCATCGGCCCGCCCAAATACGAGAATATCGTCGAGCATATTGCTCATGTACTTGACCGAAGTCTGGATCCGCTTCAGGATTTCTTTCTTCTTCTCGTCGCCATAGCGATGCCCGTAATGCTCTAATAGCTCGGCGGAAGACATAATCGAGGTCAAAGGCGTACGGAATTCGTGCGAGGTAGCTGAAACGAACCGAGATTTCAATTCACCCAGTTCTTTTTCCTTAGCCAGGGTTTTCTGCATTTCCTCGTCAGCCTTTTTACGCTCGCTAATATCATTTATGACCAGGATGACTCTATCCAGGATACCATCTTTTATAATCGGCACCCCGGTAACCGAAGTATAAAAAGAGCGGCCATCTTTTCGCACCAGGCTAATCTCAACCAAACTATTGATACCTTGCTGGCGTTGGGCCATAATACCGGGCATTTGCTCCTTGGCAGTGGCCGAGAGGAAAATATCGGTCGAATGGCCCAAAAGTTCGCCGGTCTCGTAACCGAGCATCCGGGCCATAACAGGGTTTACAAAAAGGATATTCCGGTTGCCGTCTTCCACGATTAACCCCTGGCCCATGTTATTCATGACCTGCAACCCGAAGTCGCGCTCCTGTTGAAGGGCATCTTCCACCCGCTTACGCTCGATAACCGTCGCCGCAATACTGGCAACCCCTTGCAGGAAGGTTTCCTCGGCTGCCGTGAATTGGCTGGGTAGGGTCGAGTGAGCCAACAAAACCCCATAGATGGTGCTTTCCCGCTCAAAAATCGGCACTGCCAGGCTGCTTTTGATATGATTGGCAATTACAAACTCGGTCGGTTTGAATTCGGTTTGGGCATACCAGTTGGGAACCTTGATTGGTTTTTTACCGGCGACAACATGCCCTGATAAGAGGCCCGGCCCAATGGGTATGGGGACACCAAGCTGGGTCGAAATAACGCTTTTGGTACCCCACCTGAAAACCGGGCGATTGGCTTCCGAACCGAGTTCGAGGATAACCCCGAAATCGACATCGAGCGCCCGACTGATAAGTTTCACTATTTCATCGAATAAATCACTTAGTGAAGTGATAGACAGGGCCGCCTGGCTAAACTGGGCCAATTCGGCCTGGCGCTGGGCCTGGATGGATAACTCATCTGCCATAGCCTCGGACCGGCGCACCATCAACCCCAGGCGCAAGACCACACATAAAAAGAGGAGGACCGAGCTTACAAGCAGTAAAGGCACATTCAGGGGAATTCTCAGGACTTCCTGGGCAATAAACATCCCAGGTCCAAAGATTGAAGCCCCGCCCAGCATGAAAAACTGTAACCGACCAGTTTTGTATTGTTCGGTAGGCTGCTTATCACCCAGCGAAGACCGGGAAGGGTGCAAAACCGCCGCACCCCAGCAGATAAAGCCCAGCATCCACCCGGCGGTCAGGGGATGCCCGGAGTAATAAGTGCCTGAAAGAAGGCCAAACCCATAAAATGAATCTGAAATCAGGTTGATAAAGAGACTAAAGGCCAGGAAGTAATAGGAAGGAGTGCGTTTACCGGGTAGCAACAGGTAAAAAACCCCCACTGAAAGCAGGAGTAAGTCAAATATTGGCAGGGAAACGGTCACAAAAACCTGGACTAAATCCAGGTTGCTACCCTGCAATTGGGGCGTGATAAAGAAGTTCCAGGTCAAAACACCGGCGCTGCAAGTAACCAGGGCCGCGTCCACCAGGGTTCCGATATTCCATAACCGGGAACGGCCCCGCGCTAAAAGTAGCACCCCGGCAAAGACAAAAGGGTAATAAAACTCAAATAAAACATCCGCCATAGAGGGGTAAGGGGCCGGGTTTTGCCCTGAGGTGAAATTATAAAAAGCCCAGGTATATTCCCCGGCAGCCCACCAACCCAGACCGATGGCAATCAGGTACCAGGCGAGACGTTGTTTGCGGGGAAGTTTTTTGTGGACGGTGATAACTGCACCAATCGGCAGCAAATTAAAAGTAGCGAAATATATATTTAGAATTCCGGGAGATGTTTTTGGTATAAGAAAATAGCCACCCAGTGCAATGAGGCTAAACAGAATAAAAAGCTGCCACCCCCGGAACTTGGCCCAGGACGCCGGGAACCAGGACAATTCCCCTATAGCCGTGAACCATTTTAATTTAATCAACTAGGACTCCTTACCCCTAAAAACGAAGGCCAGGAAAACGTAACCCTTACCCTTTATTGAAAATGGCTGGTTAGGAGGTTTCGTGGGGCAGAATGCAGTCTATGCCGGGCAAAACTTCTCTAGCCTGGAATAATTATGGCAGCTAAACATTACAAACCAGCTTAAATTGATTGACCAATTTGGTCAATAAGCTAAAATTGGCTATTTTTTTAAGGTTTAGACCCGTACTATGGGAGCAGATTAAAAGGTTTTAAATTGACAAACCTTATTTATTCCTTTAATTTAAGGTGAATTGGCTTTAACGAAAGGAAATTCTTAATGCGAGACTCATCTGAGGTGAGAGTTTCGTCCGCGCTCCCCTTTACTGCCAGGCCAAACCTCATAAAATCGGCGGCCTTGCGGCATCTTCTAACCGATAAAGTTACCTTGCTGGCCTTCTTTGTTTTATTGCTCGTCACCGTGCTGACTCTCGGTGCCGACCTGGTTGCCGGGAATTTGCTGGGCCAGCAGCGCGATACGATTGACCTGGTACTGGTAGGTCAGCAACCTTTTCCACCACCTTTCCCGGCGGGCGTGGGCGGGCATATCCTGGGGACGGATGAACTGGCCCGTGATATGCTAGCCCGGACCATCTACGCCGGGCAGGTCTCACTCAGCGTTGGCTACCTGACCGCCTTAATCGCGGTCGTGGTCGGGGCGGGGTTGGGCATGCTGGCGGGTTACCTGGGCGGTTGGGTGGATACGCTTGTGGGAGCCTTAATGCAAATCCTGGTAAATATCCCGCTCTTTTTCCTGATGATTATCCTCTCGTTCGTGGTGATCATGACCGTGCCGAATATTTCGCTGCTAATCGGCCTGTTGAGCTGGGTCGGGACCGCACGGTTGGTGCGGGGACAGGTGCTGGGCCTGAAGTATCGCGAGTACGTGGACGCCGCCCGCGTGATGGGGGCAAGCAATCTGCGGATTATGGTGAAACACATCCTCCCGAACGTGCTGTCAACGATGCTGGTCGTGGTCGGTTTCGATATAAGTGGGGCCATCCTTACCGAGGCCGGGTTGAGTTATCTTCAATTCGGGGTGGTCTTGCCGGTGCCAAGCTGGGGCAATCTGCTGGCCGGCTCTATCCGGGCCACTTCCACTCCTTCTGATGGCACCCTTTTATTTGAGAGAAATATCTGGTTGTTTCTCCTGCCAGCCGCCAGCATGGTAATTACCCTGACCTGTATTTACCTGGTTACGGGCGGCATCCGGGATGCTTTCGACCCCAGGTTGCGGCGGGAGAAATAAAAATGGGACGCTTTATTCTCCGGCGTTTGCTGGCATCTATTCTTATCATCCTGGTAATTATCTTTGTAAATTTTATTATCCTGCGACTGACACCTGGCGACCCCTACACTATCGGTCAAATCCAGGCCATCCAGGCTAATAAGGGCAGACCCCTGACTGCCGCCCAGCAGGCCAGCCTGGCCGAGTTGCGCCAGAGTGTCACCATCTACCTCGACCCCTGGCCGGAAGCCTTTACGCGCTGGCTGGGTAATATTGTCCGCTTCGACTGGGGTAACTCAGTTACGACCCGCTACCCGATTGGGCCGCAATTGACCCAGGCCGCTTTAAGTTCGCTCTGGTTATTACTTATGGCCCTGGGATTGGGGGCCGGGCTAGGAATTCCACTCGGAATCTATGCCGCCTTACGCCGGGGCACCTGGAAAGACAAAGTTATTCAGTTTAGCAGCGTGATTTTCACGACTTTACCCGGCTGGTTCTTTCTGGTGATTTTTACTTACCTGAATCAGCAAATCTGGGCGTTATCAGGCAAGACTTTTACCCTTCAACCGGTCCGCGATAGCCTGGGCAACCCACTAAATGGCTTCTTCTTGATGGCGGAACAGGGCTGGCACACTTTTCTGCCAATCTTCTTCCTGGCGGCAACCTTCCTGGCCCTTTTTAGCGCCCAGGCCCGTTCGCAAACCCTGGAAGTCCTGAACGAGGATTACGTGCGGACGGCGCGAGCCAAAGGGTTGCCTGTCCGCCGGGTAATGCTCTGGCATATTTTTCGCAACTCTCTACAACCCCTGGTCAGCATCCTGGGCGGGTTGATTCCTTTTGTTTTTGGGGCTCAGATGCTTATTGAAAATGCCGGGTATTGGTCCGGGCTGGGGAATTTATTCTTGGGTTCGGCCCATGGGCGCGATTATACGACCCTGATGGGCATTTTCACGATTTTGGCCGCAGCCTGCGTGCTGACCAGTTTCCTGGCCGACATCGCCTACGGGCTGATTGACCCGCGAGTACGCGAAGAACTCAAATAGATTCGGGGCCAAAATGGGCTGTTAGCACCGCCTCTGCGACCAGGGCCACGCTCCGAGCCGGGTTCTGGTCGCCATACATGCGCTTTTCCACGTAAGCCCCATCCATCAGCAGCAACAAACCATCGGCTAAAACCTCCGGTTGGCGGGCCTGTCCGGCCAGGGCCATGCGGTAAAAGCGCTCTCGGACCGCTTTTTTGTGGGCCAGGGCCACGGCGTGCCCTTTGTGGGTCACATCAGGAAACTCGGCGGCGGTGCCCTGGAAAGTGCAACCAAAACAGACCGGGCTACCGACCTGCTGGACAACTCCCTCAAAAATGGCGGCCAGTTGGCGGCGGGGAGCACCGGGGTACTGGCTGACCACACTCTCAAACCACTCCCAGAACTGGGCGTTGGACTGTTCCAGGTAAGCCACGATTAAATCGTCTTTGGAAGGAAAATGGCGGTAAAGACTCATTTTCGCCACCCCGGATTGGGCGATGATGGTATCAATCCCAACCGCCCGGAAACCCTGCTCGTAAAAAAGGCGGGAAGCGGTTTCCATAATTTGTTGCCGGGCCGAGTGTTCCCCTTTTGCCATAAATCCTCCAAAATTACCTATTGACACTATACAGACCTGTCTATATAATAAACCTGTGAAATAGACAGGTCTGTATCATTCTAGCAGGTTTCAACGTTCTCGTAAATCAACCTACCCAACTATATTTTTGGGCTAAAGGCTTTTTTTTCAACCCCTTTTAATGGAGGCAACTGGCAAATGAACATTGGAATTATTGGCACGGGCGTGGTCGGGCAAACTCTCGGTACGGGGTTGGCGGCGAAGGGCCACAGTGTAAAAATCGGTTCTCGCGAACCTCAAAGCGAAAAACTGCAAGAGTGGCAGAACCAGGCGGGGCCAAACTCTTCTACCGGAACCCTGGAAGAAACAGCCCGGTTTGGCGATTTAATAATCCTGGCGACCAACTGGCACGGCACCGAAAACGCTCTTGCCCTGGCCGGACCGGACAACCTGGCGGGTAAGGTGGTAATTGATACGACCAACCCACTGACCTTCGGGGCAGAAGGGCCCAGCCTGGGGGTAGGTTTTAGCGACTCGGCGGGCGAACAGGTCCAGCGTATCCTGCCGGAATCCAGGGTCGTCAAGGCCCTTAACATTGTCTCGGCCTTTATGATGCTCGACCCGAACGCCCTGGGAGAGACCCCCGATATGTTTATCGCCGGGAATGATGCCGGGGCCAAAAAGGAAGTGACAACCTTTTTAGAGGGTTTCGGCTGGCCGGTAATCGACCTGGGTGGTATCCAGGAGGCCCGGCTTATCGAGGCTATCGCGATGGTCTGGGTGAAATATTATTTCAGCGTGCGAAACGAGGGCCGTCACGCCTTCAAACTGATTCGCTAAGCGTTCAACTATCTTTGAGAGTATCAAATAATAAAGTGGATTATCTTTATCCGTTCAACGTTGTTTCATTTTTTCGTTCAACGCCGGTAGGGATATGTAGTGCCAGGATGCTTTTAAGCATTTCGAATTTCTCCGGCTCAACCGGGAACGGGAGGAATAACTCTTTCGAGCCGGGAAATAGCAGGTTGGGACGCGGTGATCTAACCCCTTCACCGGGCCGGAGTTGGAACAGGTAACCCTCCGCCAATTTCCGGCAACTTTCGACCTCAGTCCAACTGCGCCGGGTGCCGTAAAAGCCCTGGCGCAGTGACACGCCTTCTTCACCAACCGCATACTGCCGGGGCAACAAATAGGGCCACAATGTCACGACCAGGGCCAGGCCGAGCGCGATACCCGCCGTCAGGGGCAAACTCACGACCAGCACCGCTCCGACCGCCAGCACCACTAGCCCTACCAGCGGGAGTTTCCACCAGCGCCGGGGGTCTTCACGTAAAGGCCAGCGTTCCCAGGTCAGGCGCTGGTCTGGTGAGTTTTCGGCGGGAGAGGGTTGCAGGTCGGGCGACGAACTCATAGTAAAGTAGCCGTGTCCATGATAATCGTAACGGGGCCATCGTTTTGAATATCGACCAGCATCTCGGCCCCAAACCGCCCGGTCTCCACCAGCAGGCCCAACTCGCGCAACTTCTCACCCAGGTAATCCACCAGGGGGGCAGCAATATCGGGGGCCGCCGAATCGCCAAAACCGGGGCGGCGGCCTCTCCGCACGTCCGCGTAAAGGGTGAACTGGGAAATCAACAAAATCTCGCCTTTTGGTTCGAGGTCGAGCGCCGAAAGGTTCATCTTACCCTGGGCATCCTCGAAGACCCGCAGGTTGGCGATTTTCCCGGCCAAATAGTCAGCTTCTTTCTGAGTATCGCCGTGACCAACCCCGACCAGGATTACAAAACCCTTTCCACACCGCCCGATAACCTCACCCGCGACCCGGACACTCCCCTGGCGCACCCGTTGTAGAACCACGCGCATCTAAAAAGACTCCTTCTAGGATTTAAAACTTATTTCACCGATATTGATGGTCAGCGACCGTGTATCATTCCCGCCCGAAACGTCCGCCGGGCGTACCCCCGCACCGCTAATATCAAATTCGAGGCGGTTCTGGCCGGGCTTGAGGGCGAGTTTAAGGCTCACGGTCTGGGGCGAGGTTGTGACCTGGGTCTGCCCGATTGTCTGGCCGTTGAGCCGGAATTCGACGGCGTGATTCTGCTGGAAACTCCAGGCCGGAAAAGCTATTTCAAGCTGGCGCGGGGTCGCGGTCCAGAAATCAACCTGAGCCTGCTGACCCTGGACCCAGCGCGTATAATGCCCGTCCGGCCCTTTTTCGGCGTCGTACCAGCTAGGCAGCACCAGGTTATAGAAAAAAGTGGCCTTCGGACCGGGCGGCACCTCGAACGCGGCCAGGGCGGTGCTATCGTAAAAAGGTTTTTGGCCCGGTAAAAGCTTGCTGACAAGGGCGAAACTGTTGGCCTGCTCGTTCCCACCGATTATGTCCTTGCGAATAACGATATAACGTACCCCGAAATAGCGCAAAACCCCGGCGTCGGGAGCCTGGGCCGGGAGAATATCGGGCTGAGGTCCACCCGTAAAATCGCGAAATTCGCGGAAGACCGGGACGCCATAATAAGGGGGAAAGACCGGGTTGCGCGAGATGTAGCCATTCAGGTCGGGCTTGCCAGAAGTCATCTGGGCGGCAAGGTAGTCGGTCCGGTACTGGTACTTGCCAAAGTTTAGCGGGACTTCCATTATGGAATAGTCGCTGCCGGGCTGGGCGGCCAGGGTTTGATAGAAGGGCGAGACATTGTAAGTCGAGAGAGGGTAGGGTGCGGGCAATAATTCAAAACCGAGCCCCAGTAAAACCAGCCCGGTCGCCACCACTCCGACCCTCCGTCCGGACCAGAAGGTTTCCAGGCGGCTAAAACCCCAGGCCGCCACCAGGGCCAGTCCCAGGATAGCCACGACCGCGAAACGGGCCGGGACGCGGGTGATATTCAAAATCGGCAGCTCGTAAATCAAAGCGCCGGGCAAAGCCGGACCATGTTCGACGCCGTTGATATGCAGGCGCGGCCCAAAGGATAGGACCGCGAAAATCCCGGCGATTACCAGCCAGAAAAACGGGCCAGGCCGGAAGGCTTGTCCTTCTTCCACCAGCGTAACAGGTTGTGGCGCTGCTTCAACAGCGGTATGACCTTTTTTAAAGTTCCGAAATAACCAGACGCCAAACCCGGCCAGGATTAGCAGATAAACCGTAAAACCGGGAAAGACCACCTTTTCAATCAGGGTCGCCGTAAACGGTTTGATTACCCGCTCCATGGTGTCACCCCAGAGAGGGTGAAACGGGCTTGGATAGAAATAGGCTAACAAATCGGCGGAATAGGTGTTTTCCTGGCGAAGCGGCACCGTATTCGGGTTGTTAAGGGCTTCCCACAGCATGGGGATGGTCAGGGGCAAACTCAAGACCGCGAAACCAAAGGCGATTAAGACAGCCCGGAGAAGACTTTGGCCCAGGTTAAACGATACTGACTTAGGCCTTGAACGCCGCCACCCATAGAGAATTAACAGGTAAACCAGGTAGAACAGGCTAAAAAAAGCCATGTAAAGGACGTACTGCAACTCCAACAGCAAGAGGCCGAGCAAGCACAGCACAGGCGGCGCAAGCAGTTTGACCGTTTGGAAGGATAGTAAAGGCCCTTTACTTTTTTTATGTAAAGCTCTCAGGAAGAACAGGAGATAAAAGGGAATCAGTTCGTAGGAAATAAGGTTGAGATGACCGAGCAGGTGGTCGAAACCGTAAGTGCTGAAACCGTAGGCCAGACCCGCAACCAACGCCGCCTGTCCCGACCCCCACAGGTACCGGGCCAGGCAAAAGGCCCCGTAGGCGGCGAGGGTAAAACTCAACAGCACAATAAAGTTATACCCGGCAATCGCTCCGTTCACAGAGGTGCTAAAAGCTGCCACCCCAAACTGGACCGGCAGACTGACCAGGCCGTTGAGGGCGTTCAGGGCATGAAGATAGAGGCCGGTGCCCTGCGGGTAGAAGATGAGGTCGGTATGAAAGGGGTTCTGGAAATGGGCCAGGGCTTCCTTGACCCACCAGAGGTTCCAGACCATTTGCCAGTTATCGCCGGTCGGGTCGCCGGGGGCGGCGGTGCTGAAATTCAGGACCAGCGGCCAGGTAAAGACGATGGCGACCAGCAAGAAAGCGCCGATTACCAGCCAATCGCGCCGCGAAAAGGCCAGCCACGACCGGGTCTTAGGCTTCTGGGACAGATTTGCGCTGGTAGTCTCGCTTTGCAAGGTATCAGCCCACTTCAAAGGAATAAAGGTCGGCCTCAATCCGGCCATCGCTCAGATTGAGGCGCGGCCCGTTGGGCTGGTACAGCCCGACTACTACCCGGTATTTCCCGGCGGGCAGGTTAGCAGGTAAGGTCAGGGGATATTCGTCTCGCACCAGTTCGCCCGGCTTCCAGGTCGAGGTCGGACGTGTCCCGGCAAACGGCGCTAAATCGACCTGGGCGACCGTCTTGCCGCTGGCGTCTACCACGTGCAGGAAAGTAGTGTAATCCTGGGAAGGGGTCTTGACGGTCTGCCAGAAAATCCCGACCGAGAAGGTCTGGCCCGCTTTAAGGGTTGCCGGGGCCTGGTAACCGACCAGTTTGATTTGCCCGCTAAAGTCGAGCGAGGCAGGTTGCGCCTGCTGGGCCACCTCGGCGGGGGTCGCCAGGAGCGGCAGGGTCGTTTTGAGGATGATTATCCGGGCGCCGGGCCGGTCGGTATCGTTCTTCTTAAAGTCCTGCACCAGCGTCAAACCCGCCGGGTACGGCCCTTGGGTCAGGGCTTTGTAACTGGCCCGGACCGTCGCGTTGCCGCTTTCGAGCGCTTCCTTGTAATAGGCTTCGGACAGCACGATATAGTGGAACCCGTTAGCGGCGTACCAGTCGAGCGGATGGGTCAGCACCCCGGTGCCGCCTTCCAGCCGAAAGGCATCACGGGGGAGCAAATCCACCGAGAAAGGTTCGAGCCAGAGTTTCGCGCCGTGGGGCAGGTTCTGCTCAATCCAGGTGGTTGCCCTGGCCCGGTTGGTCGGCAGGGCATTATAACTGTCGTACTGGACGATAGTGAGGGCCGGGCTGGCAACCGCCACCAGCACCACCACCCCGGTAACCAGGTTTGGTAGCTGGGGCGAAAAACGCATTTTTGCCAGTTTCGAGCCAAAGCGTTGCCACAACCACCCCACCCCTACCGTCAGAGCCAGGGCCGCGAAAATCGTCAGGAACGGGATAACCGGCATCAGGTTCCGGCTGAAATTGACCTTGTAAGACGATAGTTGCAGGTAGGTCAGGAGCGGAAAGGAGAGCAGGACTAAATCGCGCCGGGTATGCCGGATACAGGCCAGCGCGACCCCGGCCAGGGCCAGCACCACAATAACGAGGTTGTCGGCCAGCATAAAATTCATATATTCGAGCCAGTTGTCGTTGGCTTCGAAACCGGGATGGCCGATGTTCTGGTAGTGATTGATGATAGCGGCCAGGTCGGTGAAGAACTGCGGTAAGTGAAAAAAGACAAACGGCGCGCCCGTGAAAAAACCGAGACCTGCCATCAAAAAAGCCGCCGGTAGTTTGAAATTGACCCACTGGCGAGGTGGGCGGCCCAGGAAATGGGCCAGGACCAGCGGCAGCAAAATCAGGGCGTTGTTGTACTTGGTCGCAACGGCCAGCCCGCACATAAACCCGGCCAGCAGGTAGTTACGCCACTCGTGACGGTTTTCGAGAATGGGTAAAATCCAGAAGAACGGCAAAAGAGCCATAAAGCCGCTCGGCACATCGGTGGTGAGAAAGTGCGAATTGAGGGCTTGCAGATAGAAAAAGGTCAGGAAGACCGCCGCCACCAGTCCCACCCGGTAGTTATAGACCCGGCGGCCCAGCAAAAAGACCAGCAAGACCGTCCCCGCCCCCAGCAAAGCCACCAGGCCCCGGCCCCACAGGTAGAAATCGGGTTTGTAATAAGGAGAAGCGAGGTTGTTGGTGCCGTCGAACCGGTCGGCGGCGACCCCCTGCAAAAACCGGACGGTAAAGACCCCCGTTTCGAGATAAGTCGTGAGGGTTGGGTAGGTAAAAGCCTGCCGGTCGTTATCGGCCAGGCCCGGTTGGAGATAATCGAGAGGGTCGAAATTGCCGGTCTGGACCATGTGAAGGGCGCGTTCGGCCACGTTCCACTCGTCGACGTGTTCGAGGTAGGGCAGGCCGAAATTGGTCCCCCACAACCGCAGCAGGAAAGCCAGCGCCACCACGATACCGACCGGAGTCCAGGTTTTCGCTATTTCCCCGGTCAGTTTTTCCGTTGCTACCCGCCGCACGGTCACCCAACGGGTATTCGGTAGCACTCGCCCGGCCAGGAAGACAGCCCCGGCCACTAACAGAAGCGCCAGGAAAACCTTGCGGCCACCGGGCAGTTTGCTATAACCCGACCAGTCCTTGCTGACATAGACGAACGCCAACCCCAACCCGACCAGGGCCAGCCCGGCATTAAAGAGCCGTTTTGCCAGGGCCGAGGTCAGCCAATCGCGCCGGTTAGAAGGTGGTTTGGGTGCGACCGGCGGATTTTCTTCAGGTTGAGCGGGCGGACGAGGACGAGTTTGCAAACAGGCAATCTCCAAAATTTTATCGGTAAAATTCTAAAAGCGGTATCAAGCCTGGATTATACCACAAGCCTTGATACCGCTTTTTGTTCCGTAAACCCTATATATCCTGCAAATTCACCAGGAAGGTTTTGATTTCGAACGGTTTGATAAAGCCCTGGATGCTCTGGCCGTTCCCGCCGATTTCGACCGGGCCGGTTTCTTCTTCCAACAGGTTTGTTTCCACCGCCGAAACGATAGGGAAAGCGAATTTAAGCTCGAACGAGCCGCGCCGGTTGGCCGTCTCGTAGAGGCGCACCACCAGGACGTCGCTATCCTCGGCCCGCTTAACAGTCTCGATAATCACGTTCGAGGGCGTGGCCTGGACCAGCGAGAACTCCGGTGCCGTAGACCCGGCCTGGTCAGTCTTTACGACAGGCAGGAGCGGGTTGTTCAGTTCGTAACCCGCCCGGTAGACCCCGCCTTCAAACCAATCCCCGGCGTGGGGGAACAGGCTGTAGGTAAACTGGTGCAGACCGATGTCGCCGTTCGGGTCGGGTTCAATCGGGCCGCGCAGCAAGCTCAACCGCATAGTAGACTTGTGAACATCGTAGCCATACTTGCTATCGTTCAGGATAGCCACGCCGTAATCGCCTTCCGAAAGGTCGAACCACTTGTGGGCGCAGGTCTCGTACTTGGCCCTATCCCAACTGGTGTTGCGGTGAGTGGGGCGCTCGACGTTGCCAAACTGAATATCGGCGGTAGCGTGGTCGTTCCGGACATCCACCGGGAAAGCGACCTTGAGCAGGGTCTGGCGTTCGTGCCAATCAACCTCGGTCACGAAATCAATCCGGCGCGAACCGGCGTAAATGTAAAGGTTCTGGGTGATTCGACTGCGGCCCTGGTAGAACCACTCCAGCCGCAGACCGGCCCGCAACGGTCCTTGCTCGATAACGGTAATCGCGGGTGTCTGTTCCAGGCCGTACATTTTCTGCTCGAAATAGGGGTCGATGTTCCAGGCATCGAAGTCCACCGGTTTATCCTCGAAGAACTGGAAGATATTTCCTTTCTGGCCCGGCAGCAAGACTTCGCGTCCTTTGCCGCCATACCCGGCTTTATCGAGCAGGCGGGTAATCTGGCCCATTTCGTCCAGTTCAATCCGGTAGGACCCATTTTCGAGTACTGACGGCGACACCGACAGCGTATTGGTGGGTGAAGCGGCAGTGGCACCGGGTGTAAAGGTCTGGTAGCCGAACGAAGGTACCCCCTCGACCTGGACCAGGGCTTTGCCGCCGTCAATATTCTGGACCGGGAGAGACAACTTGGCGGCTTCGGCCTGCTCAATTTCGACAATATCCCGGCGCGCCCAGCCTAAAGGATTAAAGACCACCAGCGAATCTGCCGGGGCAGCCACCTTTGCGGCCAGGGTCTTTTCGGCGGAAGCCAGCAAGCGGTCGGTAATCCCGAATACCTCAGCATAATTCACCCTGGCATCAACATAGACCTCGCCAATCGAGGAGCCAGGAATAATGTCGTGGAACTGGTGGGTCAGGACGACCTTCCAGGCCGTATCGAGGTCGTCTTTCGGATAAGCCTCCCCGGTCAGAGAAAGCGCGGTAGCCGCCAGCAGTTCGACATTGTGGAGAGCTTCTTCGGCTTTGCGATTGGCCCATTTGACAAAACCCTGGCTGGTGTAGGTGCCCCGGTGGTATTCCAGGTAGAGTTCGCCCGACCATTCAGGCAGTTCGGGGTTATTGCCAACCCGTTCGGCCAGGCGGTCCATAAAGGCCGAGACAAAGCCGGTCTTTGAGGTCGGGATGTCGGGCGTAATGGCGTGTTCGAACAACCCCGCCGCCTCAACCATGCTGCGGGTCGGGCCGCCACCGCCGTCGCCGTAACCGTAAGCCAGCAGCATTTCGCGGTTCAGTTCTTTGTGGCGGTAGTTCTTCCAGGAGAGATAAAGGGCTTCGGGCCGCATCTCGCCGTTGTAGGTGTAGAAATTCCAGGAATGGTCGTCGTTCTGGGCCGTGATAAAGTAGGTCAGTACTTTGGTCCCGTCCAGGCCCTTCCACCAGAAAGTATCTACCGGGATGCGGTTGGTCTCGTTCCAGCTAATCTTGGTTGTGATGAAATAGTCAGCCCCGGCCCCTTTTATCAGTTGGGGGACTGCCGCGCTGTAACCGAAAACGTCAGGCAGCCACAGCACTTTAGAGGTGACGCCAAACTCCTGCCGGAAGAAACGCTGGCCGAACAGGAATTGCCGGACCAAACTTTCGGCTCCGGTCAGGTTGGTATCGGCCTCGACCCACATCGCGCCTTCGGGTTCCCACTGGCCCGCCTTGACCTTCTCTTTGATGCGTTCGTAGAGGGCGGGCTGGTCCTCTTTGACATACTGGTAAAGGCGGGGTTGGCTTTGAATGAAAGTAAAATGTTTGTAGCGGTCCATGTGATAGACCACCGAACTGAAGGTGTTGGCAGCTTTGAGGCGGACGTGCTTCAGGCGCCAGAGCCAGGCCACGTCAATATGGGCGTGCCCGGTAGCAATTACGTTGGGCTGCCAGTCGGTGTTTTCCAGTTCGAGAGCTTTCCATTTCTTTTCCAGGACGGCCAGGGCTTTTTCGCAAGACTTTTGAAGGACATTTATATCGTTGGGCTGGCGGAAATCAAGTTCCTGGCAGGCTGCGTCAAGGGCAACGAGCAGGGCATCGCGGGTCGGCGCGTTTTCGTCGAGGACTTTGACCGCGTTCACGGCCATCGACATCCGTAAAAAGAGAGCATCGGCGGCGGCGTTCAGGCGGACCAGTTCCAGTTTGCTGACATCGTGGTAATCCGCCGCGATACCGGTCCAGAGTTTGACCACCACACCCAGGCGCGGCTGGCCGGTCTTTTCGGGCGGCAGCACTATTTCGCGGTGGTAGCGGTCCAGGGCGTGATAAGGTTCGCCGTCCAGAAAGAGCAAACCCTCAATGGTACTGAGTGAGTGGGTGTGCGGTGTCGAAAGGTTGAGGTTGAGGGCCAGGGTCTGTCCCTGCCAGGCTGCCGGAATTTCCACCTCAAAACTTACAATATAATTGCTGTCCCGCTTGCCCCAGCGCACTCCTTCCGATAAGTAGACGACTTCGCCTTCTTCGCTGTCCTGGAGTTCGGCTTTCAGGTTGGAAAGAGTCAGGCTTTCCGCGTAGCGCGACTTGCCGATTTCTTCCACTCGCCGTTCAATTTTTCTTAAACTTACAGTCATTCCTTTTCTCTCGCTATTCTTTTCAAGAGCCTTTTAGCAACAATCTCCGTTGCCCGTTAGCGACCGCCGCTAACCGCTAAAACCGTCCCGCTGCAATAGGAAGCTTCCTCCGAGAGCAGCCACAAAATCGCTGCCGCCACCTCGTCGGCCCGGCCTGGCCGTTGCAAGGGCGCACGACTGCCGACCCGCCCGGCTTTTTCCGGGTCGCCCGCCGTCGCATGAATTTCGGTATCTATCACCCCAGGGCTGACGCAGTTCACCCGGATACCTTCGGGGCCGACCTCGCCTGCCAGGCCAAACGTAAACGATTCGATGGCGGCTTTCGAGGCCGCGTAGTGGACATACTCGCCCGGTGCGCCGTAGTGAGCCGCCCGCGACGAAATATTCACAATCGACCCACCCGACCCGCCCAGGGCCGTAGACATGCGCCGGACCGCTTCCCGGCAACAAACTATCGTTCCCAGGATATTCACTTCCAGGACCCGGCGCAAGTCGGCCACCTGCAAATCGGCCAGCCGGGTCGCTTTCCCGGTGATAGCAGCGTTGGTGACCAGCCCGGTTATGTCTCCCAGTTCGGCCTCGGTCCGGTCGAACATGACCTTAACCGCCGCCTCGTCGCTGACATCGGCCTGGACCGCGATAGCGCGTCCGCCTTCTTGCCGGATAGTTTCGACGATTTGCTCGGCCCGCCCGGCCTGTTCGGTATAATTGACGCAGACCGCGTAACCTTTGCGGGCGGCCAGGAGCGCCGTTGCCGCGCCGATACCCCGGCTGCCCCCGGTTACTATGATTGTCCCTGCCACTGCTTTTCCCTCACCAGCTTTTCTAACCCTGAAAGATTCCCCAAATTCTTACTGCATAACGGACCAATCAGGGTTTTGGTTCGTAGGTATACCAGACATCGGTAAATTTCAGGAGATAATTCTCTTTTAGCGCCTCAACCAGGGCGGGTGTCCAGACATCGGGCCGCGCCGCGCTGTTAAACAAATCGCCCTCGGCCAGCACCACCGAAAACTGCTTGCGCCGGACCGCGTCCAATAGTCCGGCCTCGCTGTAAAGGCCCTGTTTGTCGAGAGCGGCCAGGGTAAACAAATCGTTGTAATAGGGGCCGTCCTGGGGGTTCTTCCCGGTCAGGACAAAGAATCCCGCCTCGCTGGTCAGAATGGGACCGGGCTTGCTGGCCGCGTAAGCCACAATTTTTCCCAACTGGCGCTGGTAATCGGCGTCGCGGGTCCGCAACTCGATTTCGTAACGCCTATCCGGGACCGACCAGAAGGCCAGTTGCAGCGCCAGGACGACCAGCCCGGCCAGGCTCAACCAGCGCCAGCGCCCGGCCTCGAACAGCCAGACCAGGCATATTCCCGCCGCCAGGCAGGTTGCCGCCTCCGCCGGGAGAAAATGATTGTGGTCGGCCCCGGCCACACCCAACCCGACCAGCAAGGCCAGCGATCCGCCGAGATACCAGACCGCCAGTGGGACTTGACGCCCGGCCTCAAGCAACGGGTCGAGTCGGAAATTTTTTATACCCTCTTTGCCCGACCGCAACCTGATAATTATGTTCACCAGGGCCAGACCGGTTAGAACGGCTCCGAGGATTAGCAGCCCAAGGTTTTCCTGCCCGAAAAGCCCGGCGTAGTTCTGGAAGTTATCAAGGAGCCAGGGCAGGTTGTGATACTTGAAGAGGCGCCGGAAAAGCTCGCCACCGGTCGTGAAATTCAAGACCAGGAAGGGCAGACCGGCTACGAGAACTTGCGCCACCAACCAGAGGGCAGTCTTACGCCAGTTGCGCCCGTAGACGAAGGCCAGGAAGACCAGCGCCGCCGCCGGACCGGCCAGGGCGGTCTGCTTGGTATACAGGGCCAGGGTAAACGGGACCGTCGCGGCCAGGACCAGCCCGAACCGGCGTCGATTGGCCCCTTCCGCGACCAATGTCAGACCTGCCAGTTGCAAAGCCGTCATCAGCATATCGGCCCGCACCCGCGCCGACCAGACCAGCACCGCCGGGAGTGTCACGAAGGTCAACCCGGCCAGGACGGCTACGCCACCTTTCAGGGCCAGAAGTGGCCGGGACAAATTCCCGTCCTGGTCGGGTGGCCGGAAGAAAAAGACCTGCCAGGCGATTAACAGGCCACCAACCCAGGCCGAAACCAGCGAAATACCCCTGGCGACCGTGAAATTGGTCTCGGCGGCCCCCACCAGCCCGCTAAGCCAGGCAGTGAGGTAATAGTAAAGGGGTGGGTAGGGAGCGGAGATAAACAGGTCGCCCCGGAAAGGTACATAAATCGAGCCGCCCTGCCGGATAAGTGAAACCTCGCTCAGGATAAGCCCTTCCGAACTACCCTGAAAAAACGGGTAAGCCAACCGGCGGCCAAGTTGCGCCCCGTAGTAATCGAGCCGGGCCACCAACGGCCAGACCATTACCAGCAGCAGCAACGCCACCAGCCCGGTAAAGATTTTTGAAGACAGGCCGGGCGTTAAGCGGTTCTCGTGGAGTTTAAGCAGGATTACGCCGTTTTCTAAAACAAATCTTCCTGAAAGTAAATCTGTAAAACCGCCAACCCCGGCACGTGAAACCAGAAATCGGACGGTCAGGCATCCTGAATTATAACTTTTATCATCCTAAACCGCAAAAAGGTACTAAAAGTACTGTTATTTTTTTAAGATTTTTTGTTAATATATTCGTATGACCTGGCCGGTTTCGAATTGCAATTTTTAACCGTACCTTTTAAAACCTTTTTGGTAGAAAAATTTGGTTGCCCGAAGGTAGAGAAAGACCCTTAAAAATAACATTCTTAAGTCTTGGCTTCGTTTTGGAAAAGTTTTAGTATGCAAAATAAATAGGCCCGAAAGTTTCATAATGAGAAGCAGAGACAGCCAGATTGATAATCTCAAGGGGCATTCTCAGAATTCGGCGGTATTAGAAGTTACCACGAGTAAGCATTTGTCACCTAAATCTGATATGTTTTCCTCTGACCTCAACGCCGAATTAGAGGCTACAGCCGAATACGGGCCCGATCACCCGGCGGACACTGCTCGAATCACTCAGCTTGAACATGCCAACCGCCAGTTGGAGGCCGAACTCGACCAGGCCGAGACACGCCGCCAGCAGGAATTTACTTACCAGGCTGCCCTCAACGAAATTACCCTGGACCTGTTGAAACGCCACGAACTTGGCGAACTATTAAAGACCATCGTGGAAAAAGCGGCCAGCCTGGCCGGGACTCCCTTCGCCTTTATCTACCTGCTAGACCCTACTCGAACTTTCCTCGAATTAAAAATAAACCTGGACCATGCAGAAAACCATCGCGGATTTGCCCAGACCCTAAAAAAAGGCGAAGGTCTGGCCGGGCAGGTCTGGGAACTCCAACGTACCGTCCTCATTGATGATTACAGCCAGTGGGATAACAGGGTCCAACGCTATCTCCGCCAGAATCTCTATGCCGCAGTGGGCCTGCCGCTCCGTTCGGGCGAGCGGGTGCTCGGTGTGCTGGGATTAGCTCACCTGACCCCCGATAAGAAATTTACAGACAGCGAAATAGAACTGCTAAACCGGTTTGCGGAACTGGCCTCGGTGGCCCTCGACAACGCCCAGCTATATTCCCAGGCCCAGCAGGAAATTGCCAAACGCAAGGTGGCGGAGGAAGCCCTGTTAAAAAGCCGCCAGCGCCAGAAGGAATTGTTAAATGTGGCCCAGCGCCGCGCCCAGGAAGAAGAACTAATCAATAAGGTCCGTAACGCCGTCGCCCTGGAAGTCCATTTGCCCATCATAATTCGTAAAATCGTCGAGGCCATCAAAGAGACTTTTAATTACGAACTGGTCAGCCTTTACTTGCTGGCCCCGGAAACCAACAATACCGAACTGGTGCTGCAACACCAGATTGGCTATAAAACCGTAATTGCCCGGATGAGCGTCGAAAAAGGCATCCTGGGGTTGGTAGCGCGAACCGGACAACCTATCTTGCTGGAAGATGTCCGGTCGAATCCTCATTTCATCGGGGCCGTACCAGACATCGTGTCCGAAGTATGCGTCCCCCTGGTAATCCAGGGCCGGACGGTGGGGGTCTTTAACGTCGAAACGAACCACGACATCCGGTTAAGCCTGGCCGATTTGCGCCTGATGGAAGTGCTGGCCGAACATATAAATATCGCCATCGAACGCGGCTGGCTCTACGCCGAAGTCCAGAAACGGGAAAAACAGTATCGTTCGGTCTTTAACAGCCTTAAAGAAGTGGTTTTCCAGACCGACGAGCAGGGACGCTGGACCTTCTTGAACCCGGCCTGGACTGAAATAACCGGCTATACCCTCAAAGAGAGCCTGGGTGTCTGCTTCCTCGATTACATTCACCCCGATGACCGCCAGTACAACGCCGAGCTTTTTACCCCGCTCCTGGAACGCCAGCAAGAAGTAGCCCGCCACGAGGTCCGCTGGATGATTAAAGACGGTAGCTGGCGCTGGATTCGCTTTTTTGCCCGGCTGACCCTCGACGAAGAAAACAGCGTGGCCGGGATTTCGGGCACCCTGGACGACATTACCGAAAGTAAACTGGCCGAGGAAGCCCTCGAAAGCGAAAAGCTGCGCTTCCTACAACTCGCCGAAAATATTAAAGACGTCTTCTGGATTGTTGACCCGAAACTTGAGCAGGTGCTTTATGTCAGCCCGGCGTACGAGGAAATCTGGGGCCGCAGCCGTCAGAGTGTCTATAACTACTTTTACTCGTTCCTGGAAGCGGTCCACCCCGCCGACTACGATACGGTTGTCGAACACCAGACCCGCAAAATGACCGGCGAGTATGACCTGGAATACCGGGTCATCCGGCCCGACGGCTCGATACGCTGGGTTTGGGACAAAGCTTTCCCGGTCCACAACAAAGCCGGGGAAGTCTACCGGGTGGCCGCAATCAGCAAGGATATTACCGAGCGCAAACTGGCCGAAGAAAAGCTGCGCCATTACGCCTTGCACGATGCCCTGACCGGTCTCGCCAACCGCACCCTTTTTATGGACCGCCTCGAACACGCCATGACCCGCAACCGGCGGCACAATAGTTCCTTCGCAGTCCTCTTTATGGACCTCGACCGCTTCAAGATTATCAACGACAGCCTCGGCCACGTCACCGGGGACCGCCTCTTAATCGCGATTGCCCAGCGGCTGAAAGCCTGTTTGCGCCCGGAAGATACCGTGGCCCGTTTTGGCGGCGACGAGTTTACCATTTTGCTCGAAGATATTAATGGCCCCCAGGACGCGACCCATATCGCCGACCGGATCCAGGATGAAATCGCCCGGCCTTTCGACCTGCGCGGCCAGGAGGTCTTTACCTCGACCAGCATCGGTATCGCCATGAGTGAAATAAACGTGGAGGATGCCCAGGACCTGTTGCGCAACGCCGACACGGCCCTGTACAAGGCCAAGGCCAGTGGCCGGGCCCGCTATGCCCTGTTCGACCTGGGCATGCACGATAGCGCGGTCAAACTGCTTCAACTGGAAACCGACCTGCGCAAAGCCCTCGAAAAAGACGAATTTTGCGTCTATTACCAGCCGATTATTTCCCTCAAAACCGGGCTCGTAATCGGACTCGAATCTTTGATACGCTGGCGGCATCCCGAAAAGGGGCTGATACCGCCCGGCGAGTTTATCCCGGTGGCCGAGGAAACCGGCCTGATTGTGCCTATTGGCTGGAAGATGCTCTTTGATAGCTGCCGCCAAATGCGCGAATGGCAAATTGACAACCCCGATTTTTCGGACGCCCGGATTAGCGTTAACCTGTCGAGCCGCCAGTTTTTACAGCCGGACCTGTTCGAGCAAATCAGGACAGCCCTGACCGAAACCGGCCTATCTCCGCAAAACCTGACCCTTGAATTAACCGAGAGCGTTTTGATGGAAAACGCTGAAATTGTTACCACTAACCTGCTACAATTAAGAGCGGCGGGGATACGGTTAGCCCTGGACGATTTTGGGACCGGCTATTCATCCCTGAGTTACCTGCACCGCTTCCCGATTGATTCTTTAAAAATTGACCAATCGTTTGTAAGCCGGATTACCGGCAACGGCGAGAATACCGAACTGGTCCGCACCATTATTACAATGGCCCATAACCTGGGCATTGAAGTCACTGCCGAAGGCGTCGAAACTATTGACCAGCTAAACCACTTGCGCTTTCTGAGTTGTGAGGCGGCCCAGGGCTACCTGATTGCCCAACCGGCCCCGGCGGAAAAAGCCGGGAAATGGCTCCGGGAAAAATCTTTTGATTTATGAATTTTGCCCCTGCTAAAAAACTGAAGCGGAAACCGGCCATCTTTACTCTGCTGGTCGTTTTGATTCTGACTGCCTCGCTCCTGGGTGGTTGCAGCGATAACCCGGCAAGTCCTACCCCTGCCGCAACCGAGTTGCCGCTGCCCTCCACTCCCGGTGGCCTGAACCTGACCACCCCCGATGCTCTCCAACAACAACTTGACCAGGCCAACCAGTTGCAACCGCCGCCAGAAATTATTCCTACGCCTACACCAACCCGTGCCCCCGGTCCGGCCCCATTCTTATCAGGCGCTTTACCGACCTTCGCTTCCCTTCCGACGCCCGGTGGTGACCCTAACGCCGTTAAACTGCTGGCAAGCTACTCCGGCCAGAACCAGGCTACCGACAACAAGCCCGAACCTTTGCGTGCCCTTGCCTTCTCGCCTGACTACAAAATGCTGGTGGTTGCCGACGAAAGCGACTCCTGGCTAGTCGAAACTGCCTCCGGTAAACAGGTGCAAACCCTGAAGGGTGGGGCCAATAGCCTGGACTGGTCGCCGGACGGCTCACTCCTGGCGGCGGGCGGTCTCAACGGTATTACGTTATTATGGCGCTGGGATAAGCCAAACGGACAGTTCCGGGCCGGTCCGCTTCGCCTGGCAGATTCGAGCGTGGCCGAAGACTTTGGCGATACGGTCGAAGTGGCCTTCTCCTCCGACAGCAAACGGCTGGCGACCTTCGCTTCGGACGGCAATATCACGGTCTACAATACCGATACAGGCCAACCCCAGGCAGCCTTTAGCTCCGATTTTGCAGGGTATCTTAGCTGGTCACCCGACGGCACCCGCCTGGCCGACGAATTCTTGAACCTCCACAACCCGGCAACCGGCCTGACCGCCGAACCTGCCTTTGACCTCGGCATCGCGGCTGATGCTCCGCAGGGGGTCGCCTGGTCTCCGGACGGCAAAATGGTGGCGGTCAGCGGGGATGCTTTCGAAATGCAAATCGCCGCCGTCCCACCCCTGGCCGCTACGGGAAAGTCCGAGAATAGCGTGACGACCATCAAGACGCGGGTAGAACTGCGCAGCCTGGGAAAACTCAATGGGGCAACCTTCATGACGCACCTGAAAGAAGGGCGGCGGGTGGCCTGGTCGGCCAACAGCCAGTGGGTCGCGGTTGCCAACGTGCCGGAGGCGGGCAAAGTCTCGGTCTTTGATACTTCCGGCAATCTTCTGCAAACCATAAACGCCGGGGAAGCGCCGTTGCGGGCGCTGGCCTGGCCCAAAGATGGGCTGCTGGTCAGCGCCGGGAACGATGGGGTCGCCCGCTTCTGGCAACTCGACCATATCGCGAATTAACGGGTAAAAAAGAGCCGCCTCGGTGCAATTCGAGGCGGCCCTTTTTATTTTAACTGTTTGTAAACTGGTTTACTGCTTCTGGCGATACCATGTCACGGTCTGGATATTGTAAGCATTGGTCCCGGCCTGGAAATCCTGCTGAGCCAGCACCGCCGCACGGGCTGTATCCAGCGAGGTGTAACAGGGTATCCCGTTCTCGACCGCCGCCCGCCGGATTTCGAAACCGTCCAGCAAAGGCCGCCGCCGCCCGGTGATTGTATTGACCACCGCTACGACCTGGCCCTGTTTGATAAGGTCCACCGTGTCGGGACGACCCTCCCCGATTTTGTGGGCCACCGCCTGGACGGAGATCCCGGCACTTTCGACCATATCTGCCGTACCGGAAGTAGCAGCAATCTGGTAACCGAGGTCGGCCAGGGTGCGAATAAGTTCGAGCGCCTCGGTCTTGTCGCGGTCGGCCACGCTGAACAGGACCGTACCCTTAGGGGGCAAGCTCATGTTAGCCGCGATAAGCGCTTTACGCATGGCCGCCGGGTAGCTCTTATCAATCCCCATGACCTCCCCGGTCGACTTCATCTCCGGCCCCAGGTAGGTATCCACGCCCGAAAGCTTGGACATACTGAAGACCGGGGCTTTAACTGCCACCAGGGGCTGCTTGGGCCAGAGACCGCCTTCGAAACCCTGTTCCTTGAGCGTCTTGCCGAGCATGATTCCGACCGCGAGACGGACCATCGGCACACCCGTCACTTTGCTCAGGAAGGGCACGGTCCGGCTGGCGCGCGGGTTGACTTCCAGGATGTAAATCCGGCCCTCGAAGATGACGAACTGGATATTGATTAACCCCTTCGCCTTCAGGCCGATACCGACGCGGGTCGTGTAGTCTACAATCGTGTCTACCTCGTGGGCGTAGAGGTTTACACCCGGATAGACCGCGAAACTGTCGCCACTATGGACCCCGGCCCGCTCGATATGCTCCATTACGCCCGGAATAAGGACCGCCTCGCCGTCGCAGATTGCGTCAACTTCGACTTCCTTGCCTTCCAGGTATTTATCAATCAGGACCGGGTGTTTTTCACTTACCCGCGTAACCGTCGTGACATAGCGTTGCAGGTCGTCCTCGTTGTGGCAGATTTCCATCGCCCGGCCACCCAGCACGTAACTGGGGCGGACCAACACCGGGTAGCCAATCGAGGCGGCCACTTTGAAGGCGTCCTGCACCTGCATCACGGTGCCGCCCGGCGGCTGGCTGATACCCAGGCGGGCCACGAAATCCTCGAAACGCTTGCGGTCCTCGGCGATGTCAATCGCGTCGGCGCTGCTCCCGATAATCGGCACTCCCGCCAGCGAGAGCGGTTCGGCCAGGTTAATCGCGGTCTGCCCGCCAAACTGCAAGATGACCGGGGGCCGCTGCAAGTCGGCATTATCGAGCTTCAACCCGTCCGAACCTTCCGGCGGCAGCGCCTCGTTGTCGAGAATGTCGCTGACGCTTTCCTCGTCCAGGGCCTCGAAATAGAGGCGGTCGCTGGTGTCGAAGTCGGTCGAAACGGTTTCGGGGTTGGAGTTGACCATGATACTTTTCACCCCGGCTTGCTGCAAAGCCCAGGCCGCGTGAACGCTGGAATAGTCGAACTCGATACCCTGGCCGATACGGATAGGACCGCTACCGATAACCACGCCTTTTGGGAAAGGCAGCGCCGGGGCTTCGTTCTCCTGCTCGTAGCTGCTATAGAAGTAGGGTGTCACCGCCTCGAACTCGGCGGCGCAGGTATCCACCATCTTGTAGACCGGGCGAATACCGTTTTCAACCCGCATCTGGCGGACCCGTTCGGGGAGTTCGTCGGTCAGGTTGCCGATCTGGTCGTCGCTAAAACCGAGCAACTTGGCTTCGAGAAGCAAGTGGACGGTCATGCGGTTGTTGCCGAGCAATTTGCGCTCCATCGCCACCAGGCGCTGGAACTTCCTGAGGAACCACATATCAATTTTGCAGTGATCGTAGATTTCCTCAGGCGTGATATTCCGCCGCAAAGCCGCGAAGACGGCCCACAGGCGGCGGTCGTTCGCTTTGTCAATATACTTGTAAATGGTCTCGATTTGCTGCTGCTCGGTGCCGTTGGACCACTCGCCCTCTTCCCACATCAGGCTCTTGCCGCCCAGTTCGAGCGAACGGACCGCCTTCTGAAAAGCTCCTTCGAAAGAGCGGTCAATCGCCATAACTTCGCCCGTCGCCTTCATCTGGGTGCCGATGGTGCGGTCGCCAGTCGGGAATTTATCAAACGGCCAGCGGGGAATTTTAATCACGCAGTAGTCCAGGGTCGGCTCGAAAGCGGCCTTGGTCTGCCGGGTGACGGCGTTGGGAATCTCGTCCAGGCGTTTGCCGATAGCGATTTTAGCGGCCACGCGGGCAATCGGGTAACCGGTTGCCTTCGAGGCCAGGGCGCTGGAACGGCTGACGCGGGGGTTTACCTCGATAACGTAATACTGGAAAGAGAACGGGTCGAGAGCGTACTGGACGTTGCAGCCGCCTTCGATACCGAGCGCCCGGATAATTTTAATCGAGGCACTCCGCAGCATCTGGTACTCTTTGTCGGAAAGGGTCTGGCTGGGCGCGACCACGATGCTATCGCCGGTATGGACACCGAGCGGGTCGAGGTTCTCCATGTTACAAATCGTGATGCAGGTATCGGCGGAGTCGCGCATCACTTCGTACTCAATTTCCTTCCAGCCGCCGAGATACCTCTCGACCAGAATCTGGGAAATCGGGCTGGCCTTCAGGCCGCTATTGGAGAAAATATCGAATTCTTCCCAGGTCCGGGCAATCCCACCACCGGTACCGCCGAGGGTATAGGCCGGGCGAATGATGATGGGCAGACCGATACGTTTGCCTATAGCGAGGGCTTCGTCATAGGTGTTGGCAATATCGCTTTCAATGACCGGCTCGCCGAGTTCGGCCAGGAGCTTTTTGAAGAGTTCGCGGTCCTCGGCCTTTTTAATACCGGCCAGGGGAGTGCCCAGCACTCGGACATCATACTTCTCCAAAACTCCTGCATCGGAAAGGGCCACCGCCAAATTCAGGCCGGTTTGACCGCCGAGCGTTGCCAGCAAACTGTCGGGTCGTTCCTGCTCGATGATTCGGGAAACTGATTCGACCGTCAAAGGCTCGATATAAACTCGGTCGGCGATTCCTTCATCGGTCATAATGGTGGCAGGGTTGCTGTTAACCAGCACCGACTCCACCCCTTCTTCGCGCAGAGCGCGGCAGGCTTGCGTACCGGCATAGTCAAATTCGGCGGCCTGGCCGATAACGATAGGCCCGCTTCCAAGCACCAGAACTTTAGCTATCGGACGGACCTGCACGGCCTGGTTCGCAGCGGAATTAAGGACTTCGGTCATCTTTGCGTTTTGTACACCTCTTTATGAAATCTAGGTTTTGGTTTTGAGTTCTCGACTTGTTTCCTACGGATCAACCCTCAATATTTTGTATCCAGGGCAAAACTCCACCGGCCTATCACAGGTCGATGGATGGCAGTTTCTTAAAAAATGCCGGGATACGGAGCAGCACCGCTCATCCGTAGATTATACGTCATAAAGGCCCTTAGTTCAAAGTGAATTTTTAAGCAGTTATCAATAGACAGTAGTCAATAGCCGGTTATCAAACAAATTCTTGTACAAATATTTCGGATTTGAACAGCTTTTCCGCTAATGAGCAAAATTCTTGACCAAAGATTACTTCAAAAACCAAACTTTAAATTTCCTGACTTCTGGCTTCTGACCACTGACTACTATTCTAAAATATGTTATAATTCCCCCATCATTTGCGACAATTTAGCTTTATGTTTAGCAATTTGCGGGTAGCTATGGAAGACGATAGTAAAGCAACCCCGGAACCACCGGATTTACAGCAACAGTACGGTCCCGACGCAGAGAAGGCCCGGCAGCACAACGAACGGGCTAAAAAGTTCTTCGAAAAGGGTGACTACGCCCAGGCTGAAATCGAAGTGCGCGAAGCCATTAAGCTGGCCCCAAACTGGGCCGCGCTCCACGATAACCTGGGGACTATCTGTTCCGAGCAGAATAAATTGCAGGAAGCGCTCATCCACTACGTGGACGCCCTGCGGATAGACCCGGAAAGCCCCACCGTCACCTATAACCTGGGCTACTTCCTACTTCAAACCGGCATGGACACTGCCCAATTTTTTCTCGAAAAGACTTTGGAACGCGAACCAATCTATCCCGACGCCCGGCGAGCCCTGGGCGACCTGTTTATGGACCGGGGCGAGAATTCGAGGGCCATTTCATCCTTCGCTCGCGCTATCGAACAAAACCCCAAAGACACCCGCGCCCGCTTCCGCTTATCCGACCTCTTCTGGGAACAGGGCGACTACCACGAATCAGCCCAACAACTCCAATCTATTCTGCAATATACCCCGGAAGACCCGGTAGCCTGGCACAACCTGGGCCTGGTGGCGATTGTCCTCAAAGATGGCCCGCTGGCCGAAAACAGTCTATGCCGGGCTATCGAACTTGACCCGGCCTACCTGCTAGCCCATTATCACCTGGCCTGTTACTATGCCGAAAACTTCCAGCTAGAGCAAGCCCTTTACTGCCTGGATAAAGCGGTCGCCCTCGACCGGGAGCAGGTCCGCGAATGGGTCCAGGAAGATGAAAAGCTGGAACGGCTGCGCAGCCACCCCCGTTTCGAGCAACTTCTTTCGGAAGACTAAATCTTAACAATAAAAGAACCCCTGGTTATCCAGGGGTCTTTTTGTTTCTGGCGAATTAGTCCAGGGACCGGGCGTTGAAAATATCCATCGCCTTACGCACTTTCTCGTTCTCCGGCAAACCGCCCGGGCCGCTTGGAGATTTTGGACCTTTGCCTCCACCCTCGCCGCCGCCATTGCCGTTATCCTTATCGCCGCCGTCAAAGACGCATTTGATAATGATTTTCTGGCCCATCACTTTCGAGAAATGGTCCTCGATTATGCCGCGATTGGTATCACTATCCTTGAATTTGTTGTAGTGGAACTGGTAATCGAACGAGAGCATGACCTGGCGCCCTCTATTCGAAGTGGGCCGGGCTTCTTTTAATAAAGCGGCAATCATTTTGCTCTGCGCGTCAATACTCTTGATAACTTTCGGCCAGGATTGCTGGACCAGGTCGAACGCGATTTCCGCCATGTCAGCCTCGTCAACCCCGGCTTCTCCGCTCACGGTAACATTAACTTCGACTTTGTCGGGCGTTTTAGCTTCAGGTGCCGCCGCCGGGGCCACCGAATTAACAAGTTTCTCAACCATGTTCGCGGCGCTTTTAACTTCAGGCGCAGCGGGAGGGGTCGCGGCCCGTTCGAAAGCGGTCGGCACCGCCTGGCGTGGCGCAGCGGGCGGTGTTGAGGCTGCCGGGCGCGAAGGCGTGGTGGAAGCGCGTGCCGGCGCAGCGGGGACCGCCTGGACGGCGGGTGCTACCGCAGGAGCGACCTGGGCCGGTAAGAGGGCTTCCATTAAGGCCAGTTCGAGCGGCAATTGTCCGTAAGGCGAGACCTTCAGGTTATAATCCACACCGCTAAAGATTTTAAGGAAGTAGACTACCTGGGCCAACTCTACTCGTTTGGCCTGGTCTTGCAAGCGGGCCACCGCCTCGGTCGTCATGTCGGCCAACTCTTTGCCGCTGGGGTTGGCTTTGAGCAGCATCAACGAGCGCAGGTGTTCCACCAGGTCGCGGTTGAAGCGCTTCAGGTCGGTGCCAGCCTGGACCATTTTGTTGATTTGTTCGAGACCGCCCGGCAAATCCCCTGCGATAAGGGCTTCCGAGAAATCGGAAACCGCTTCGATATTCATTACGCCCAGCATCAGGTGGACCGCTTCAATCGTGATGTTCCCGCCGCTATAGACGATTAACTGGTCGAGCAGCGAAAGAGCATCCCGCAACGACCCGGTTGCCTGGCGAGCGACGGTTTCGAGGGCTTCCTGCTGGGCCGGGATTTTTTCTTCCTGGCAGATATATTCGAGCCGCTTGACAATCTGTTCGAGCCCGATGCGCTGGAAGTCGAAACGCTGGCAGCGCGAAACGACCGTGGCCGGAATATCTTGCGGGTCGGTAGTCGCCAGGATAAAAAGGGCGTGGGGTGGCGGTTCTTCCAGGGTCTTGAGCAGGGCGTTAAAGGCCGCCTCGGTCATCATATGCACTTCGTCAATGATGTAGACCTTCTTTTTGAGGTAAGAAGGCTGGAAATTGATTTTGTCCCGCAACTCGCGGACTTCATCAATACCACGATTGCTGGCGGCGTCAATCTCGATGAGGTCGAGGGCGCGGGCCTCGGCAATCGAGCGGCAGGCCTCGCATTTATCACAGGGCCGGGCTCTGGGGTCGGGGTCGAGACAGTTCACCGCTTTGGCAAGTAAACGCCCGGTCGAGGTTTTGCCGGTGCCGCGCGGCCCGCAAAACAAATAGGCGTGGCCGGTCCGTCCCGATGCGATAGCGTTGCGGAGAGTGCGGGTTATAGCCTCCTGGCCGACCAACTCGTCAAAAGTCTGGGAGCGCCATTTACGGTAGAGTGTTTGAGAGCGGTTGCCACCCGTGGCGGCGGTGGTTGTTGCCGGGGGCTCGACAGGCAAGCCCCAATCAAAGCCCGGAAAAGCCCCATTTGAATCAGTGGTCATTTACAAGTCCCCGTGATTGCCTTTTGAAACGTTTATTCTTATAGTCTGGCCCTATTATACCCCAAAACCGCCCTCCTTTAAAGATTAATGAAGGAGTGGCTTGAACTCAAAATAGCCCATGTGGAAAACTTCTCCGTAAATTCATGCCTGTCAGAAGGGTGGCCCTGGTCTGGGCCACCTTGATGGGCCCGGCAACAAAACCACCCTGCCATACCGCCATTTTAAATCGTTATTTTTGGTGAAAAGGGCTATAATCTGTGTAACTTTTAAGCTGCTTGTACAGGACTGGTAAAGCGCGCTTTCTTTCTCTAAGGGTAAAAATAACTTCAATCCGCAAGCAGGTATTTATCTAAAAAGGCCGTGTAGGCTTATAAATTGACAATGCTGGCCGGGTGGCTTGTCCGGCAGGGAGTCTAAAACAATGATCTGGTCTGCGGCAATTTCCGCTTTTTTAGCCTCGGTAGTTGAATTTGTTGAAGCCCTGACCATCGTCCTGGTGGTCGGGGTCACCATAAACTGGAAATCGTCCCTGTGGGGGGCAGTCGGGGCCGCTCTGACTTTAGCCGTCCTGATAGGCATCTTTGGTACGGCCCTGGTCGTATTTATCCCGATTGAAGCCCTCCGTTTAATCGTGGGCATCGTCCTGGTCCTTTTTGGCCTCAAATGGCTGAAGAAAGCCATCCTGCGCTATAGCGGCCACAAAGCTTTACACGATGAAGAAGCGATCTACGAAGAAGAAATGCGGGCCATGAAAGCCAGGGGCGAAACCCTCCCCGATAAGATTGACGGGTTCGGCTTCGTCACCTCTTACAAAAGCGTCTTGCTGGAAGGGCTGGAAGTCGCCTTTATCGTTATCACTTTTGGCACCTCGTCCGCTCCATCCGACCGGGAGAAATCGTCGGCCCTGCTGGCGGCAGCAGTCGGCGCGGTCCTGGCCGGGATAGTTGTTGTCATAATAGGGGCGCTTATCCGGGGACCGCTCACCCGGATACCGGAAAATACCCTGAAGTTTATCGTCGGTATTATGTTGACCAGTTTCGGCACTTTCTGGGGCGGTGAAGGGCTGGGCATCGACTGGCCCGGTGACGACCTCTTTTTGCTGGGACTGGTCTTGATTTATCTGCTGGTCAGTTTCGCCCTGGTTGCCTGGTTGCGTACCATCCCCCGGTATAGCAAAGCCGGAAAATCAGCGGCCAATGTTGGACTCGACCTGATAGACCCAATCACCCCGCTAGGCCAGGAGGAGCTACAATAATTATGGGAATCATCACGAAATTCTTAAGAGGGGTATTTTACTTTTTTGTCGGGGACTGGATAATCCTGGGTGGCGTCGCTATAACCCTGCTGGTGGTTGCCCTGCTCGAAAAAGTAATCACGGTGGATGCTCTCAAAGGCGTTGGCGCCATCGTCTTCCTGGTCGGAGTAGCCCTGACCTTGTTCGTCACCCTGCGCCGGGAAATCTTCCCTAAATAATCTTTTTCCGAGCAAAAGCAATAACCGCTTTCATAAAAAACAGGTACAGGCTTAAAACAAAAAGCCCGTACCTGTTGTGCTTCTCTATACAAGAATATCTCTAGCTGCCGTTTTGCCAGACCCCGGTGATTGGCCCGGCCTTCGCGTCCTGCTGGCCCAGGTTGCCCAGTTGGAAATTATCCTCGATAGTCCTGAGCAGGTTGTAGTGGGTATATTGGACATCACTGGTAACTCCCGGTTTGACGACCGGGCCGCCCAGGACCGTATAAATCCGGTTATTTCCCGTATTGTCACTTTCATCAAAGGTGACCACCAGCAAGGTTCGGGCACCCAGGGCCTGGGTAGTAGCGACACTGCCTAAAAAGCCTTCTAACCATTTTGAAGCGTAAGCCACTCCCGTATCGTGACCGTCATTTTTCAGGTCAGGGACATAAAACGAATAATCCGGCAGGCTGTTGGTCGAAATATCTTTAGCGAGTTGGGTTGCCGGGACCACCAGGCTGCACTGGGCCGGGTCTTTTTGGATTTCGACAAAAGACAATGCCGGGAGATGTTTCCTGACATAATTGCCGGATTGCACCCCCGTAAAACATTTCCCTTCCGGGTATTGCTCGGCGTAAAACTTCCAGCTAACCCCTTGTTTGTTCATGAGGTCCATAATCGTAGGGTGGTCGAGATTGGTCTGACCATCGCTGGTGATTCCAAAAGTGCTACCCGCGACCAGAGCCAGGTAGTTGGGATAGGATGGGTGAGCCACCCCGGAATAATTGGTGAGCAAAACGCTCTGCCCGGCCAACTTCTTCAAGTAAGGCTGGGCAATGGCCTGGGCATAATCGGCATTCTCAAGCACGACAATAAAAACCCGGTCGAAATAAGGGTGGGTGTTAGTTGGGGTGGGTGAGAGGGCCGGAGTTCCTGGCGAATTCGCTTCCCCGGTTGAAACCGGAAGCAAGGTTGTGCCGGAAGGCCCTACGGTTGGGGCAGAAGTTGCAACCTGAGTTAAGGAAGGTGAAGGGCTGCTGGCCGGATTAGTGGCGGTTGCGGCTATAGAGGTAATAGCCGTCGCGGTAAAGGTGGGGGTGGCCAGGCTTACAGGGTTATCCCCACAGGCCGTAGTTACCAGTAAAACCAGACCAAGCCACCATAGCAGCCCGGTTTTAAAGGTTGCGCCCTTAAAAACTCGCTTTTTATAAAATTTATCCCTGGAAATTCTTAGCATTTTCTTCTCGTCCCCAAAATCCCCTCTTTTTAAGTAGCCCTGTTACCTTTAAGGCAAAAGAGCCAACCGGGTCGGTAGGTTGGATTAACGTGGCTCGCTTGCACCCTGATTTGCCTGGCTGGTGCGGCGGGACAGTCCATTCTTTTGCCACAACTGTCGCCCAAGTATAAAAAGGGCGGTTACCGCCAGTACTATAACCAGACTGCCCGCAATATCAAGCAGGTGGTGGACTCCCGCGTAGACCCTGGCAAGACCAATCAGCAAAGCCAGGAACCAGACCACCAATCCCGCTTTCCAATTGAAATAAAAGAGGATGCCGCCAACCGCGGCCACCAGTAAAGTGTGGTCGGATGGGAAACCGTTGTCGAGCGCTCCCGGTATCAGGGGAGCAATACCCGTCTGGATAAAAGGCCGGGGGTCCGAAATGAGTTGGGCACCCACCTTCGAAAGGAGGTAGCTCAGCCCCCCGATAAAAAGGGTTGCCAGGCCAAGCTCGATTAACCGTTTTCGATAGAAAATTACCGCAAACAACAACGCCCCTAAAATAACCGGGACATAAAGATACTGTGCTACAACTTTTATTACTTCGTTCATTATAAAGAATTTAAACCCCGCTTCACAAAATTCACTTGAAAGAAACGCCGGGTACACCTTACACCTGGCTAATCACAAAGCTGCGGGATATTAGCCCGTTAGCCTGATTTCAGATGTAATAACCCCCTGGTGTACCCGGCAGCTTGAAAACTTTAACACACGAACATGAGAAAACGGTGAGAAATATCATGTTTTTTTAAACCGCCGGTAGTTTTTTACAGCCTACCGGCAGATGCAACCCTTTTGAAGGTGTGATAAATCCGGTCCGGTAAATGTTTAGAGGCGGGTACGGCTTTCCCAGGTATCTCCATAAGCCCGTGGGTCATCCAGCGGTTCTATGTGGATTGTTATCTCAACTTCCCTGAAAATCTCTTTTATTTTTGCCTCAATTGTTTCGGCATATTCGTGAGCCTGCCCGACAGTCCAATCGCTCGGTGTCAGGAGATGCAAATCAATAAATCGAAAACTACCGCTTTTGCGGGCCCTTAACCCGTGATATTCCATGGGACTGGCAGACGCGTCAATTACACTTTGAATGGCATCTCTGACCTGGCTTTCCTCGTCCGGTGGTAAAGCCGGGTCGGATAGGCCGCTCAGGCTGCGCTTGACCAGTTTCCCCCCTTCAAAGATGATATTGGCAGCCACAGCCAGCGCTATGACCGGGTCCAACCACAACCACCCGGTAATGGCTACCAGGACAACTCCCAGCACCACTCCGACTGATGTGACCACATCGGTCATTAAATGTTTACCGTCAGCCTCAAGGGCAATACTTTCTTCGTTGCGTCCAACCCTCAATAGAATACGCGCCACTACAAAATTAATCAGGGTGGCAACCAGCGAAACCGCCAGCCCTATATCGACACTTTCGAGGGCTGCCGGGTGAAACAAACGGTCCAGGGCGGTCCAGATAATGGCGCCTGCCGCTACCAGGATGAGGCCACCTTCCAGCCCGCTGCTAAAATATTCGACCTTCTGGTGGCCGTATTGGTGGGACTTATCGGCGGGCCGGGCCGCGATAGTAAGGGCCAGCAAAGCGGCGGAGGCTCCAACCAGGTTGACCAGGCTTTCCATGGCATCCGATAGAAGCCCTACCGAACCCGTGAATAAATAAGCCGTAAATTTTAGCGCGATGGTGGCTACTGCCGCGCCAATAGATAGGAAAATTACCCTGGTCTTTATATTTGACTTACCTGGTATTTTTCCTTCCTCGTTCTTGTCAGTATCCGAACTCCGGGAAGATAACATATAACCCTTCTTCTACTGTAAATGTCTCCTGAAACAAACCTGGTTCCGACTAAATATAGCATAAATAAGTTAAAAGAAAGGCTAAAGCCAAATCTTAGTCAATATTGACTATTACCCTTTTTAGTGGTATACTCAATAAAGATTAGACAATATTGACTATTCAATATTGAATGACAGTTGGTGTAAAACAATTAGATCGACCTGCTGGTTGCCCCAGGGTGTAATGGTGTGACTAGAAGAATAAGGAGAAATCATGAAAAAACTATATTACGCGGCCCTGTTCTATACCGTCCTCGGACTGGCGGGAGGCCTGTACTACCGCACCCTGACCCACGCCAGGGATTTTACCGGCGATACCCAGCTTGCGGTCGTACATACCCATTTCCTGGCCCTGGGGCTGCTCGTCTTTATCATTTTAATTCCGTTCGAGCGCGTCTTTGAGCTTTCCAAAAACCCCCTTTTCAACTGGTTCTTCTGGACTTATAACGTGGGACTGCTCTGGACCGGCGGGTTTATGACCTTTAACGGCACCAACACTGTGCTGGGCAACACTATCAGCCCGGCCATAGCCGGGATTTCGGGTATGGGCCACGTCATTATTACGGTAGCGTTTGTCCTGCTTTTTATCTGCCTGCGCCCCGGTCTGCTGGCCGGGCCAAAAGCCTTGAAACAATAAAGATTTTAAAAGGTGGCCAGGGCTTTTATTCAGCCCTGGCCCGTAGGTCGGGCGCTTGAAGGGCATGCATTTGTGAAAGAATAAGGCACCAATATGAACGTTTCGGAGAAAATTACGACGGCTGAGAAGGAGAACTCCTCGGAACCCCAGGACACCGGGCGGGGGAGATGGATTGGCCTGGGAGTGCTGGCCGCTGGGCTTTCAATGATTGTGATAGACGGGACCATCGTTGGCGTGGCCCTCCCAGTAATTATCAACTCGCTTAAACTCGATTTTAGCGACGCCCAGTGGATTAACGCCGTTTATTCGGTGGTTTTCGCAGCCCTGCTGCTTACCGCCGGGCGGCTCAGTGACAGGTTCGGGCGGCGGCGTTTGTTCGTGGCCGGGCTGGTCATCTTTATGGGCGGGAGTTTGCTGGCCTCCCTGGCCTCGGAAGCCGGTTCGTTGATTGCGGCCCGGGTTGTCCAGGGTATCGGTGGGGCCTTTATTCTCCCCTCGACCCTTTCCACGGTCAATGCCACCTTTCGGGGGAAGGACCGGGCCGTGGCTTTTGGCATCTGGGGCGCGGTCATTTCCGGGATGGCGGCGGTAGGGCCGTTGCTCGGCGGCTGGCTTACTACCAACTTCACCTGGCCCTGGATTTTCCTGGTCAATTTGCCGATTGGGATAGTGATTATTATCGGGGCTTTCCTGTACGTGCCCGAAACCAGCGCCAAAATCACCTCGCCCGGCGTTGATGTGGACGGGTTGCTGCTCAGCGTAATTGGGTTTGGCGGGACCGTCTTTGCCTTAATCGAGGGCGGCTCGCTGGGCTGGTGGCAACCCCTGGCCGGCCTGAATATCCTGGGGTTCAACTGGCCCACCACCGCGCCAATCTCCATAATTCCAATCGTAGGTACGGTGGGTGTGCTGGCACTGGTCTTATTCATCACCTGGGAACGCCACCGCGCCCACAACGGTCGCTCGGCCATTCTCGACGTGCGGCTTTTCTCGGCGGAAACTTTTCGCTGGGGCAATCTAACAGCCCTGTGCGTGGCTATCGGTGAATTTGGGCTGCTCTTTGTATTGCCGTTATTCCTGGTAAACGTGCTGGGACTTACCACCCTGGAAGCCGGGGTGGTCCTGGTAGCGATGGCGGCAGGGGCTTTCTTTTCCGGCTCCCAGGCACGCCACCTGGCCGGGCGCTTTGGCCCAACGAAGGTGGTTGTGTTTGGCCTGGGAATGGAGGCGGTCGCGGTAGGTGTAACCGGTGTTTTGATGAATAGCGGCGTTTCACCCTGGCTGCTGGCAGGGCTTCTGACTATCTACGGGGCCGGGCTTGGGCTGGCCTCGGCCCAACTGACCGGGACCATCCTGGTCGATATTCCGCCCGAACAATCGGGCCAGGGGTCGGCCACCCAGAGTACCGTCCGCCAGATTGGAGCCGCCCTCGGTACGGCCATTATCGGGGCTATCCTGGCGGCAGCCCTGGGCTATTATCTGCCCCAGCACCTGGATACGGTACCGGGTGTCCCGACAACCTCCGCCCAACAACTGGTGACTGCCACCAAAGACTCGGCGGGTGGAGTTATATCAGGGTTGCGGGAAGCAGGTGTCCATAGCAACCTGGGGGCAAACGGCCCGGCGGTGGTCAATGCCCTTGCCGCCGGTTTCGCCGACGCGACCCGCCTTACCCTGCTCACCGCTGCCGCTTTCCTGCTGGTTGGGGCCGGGTTCTCCCTCTTCCTCCACTTCGCCACGGACCGGAACGCCGGAAAAAAGGCCGAGGCCGAGACTGGGGCGGTCAGGGGGAGAAAAGAATTAAAGCACAGTTAAGGAAAATTCTTGCCGGAAAAGACAATTAGGCGGATAATGGCTCCATCCAACCGCTAAAACTAAAAGGAGCAAGGTCATGGAGCCTGTTAATTCACAGAATAGTGCAGGAAATTCTACCGGGGCCGGACCGGACAGCCGTAACCTGGAAGAACGGGTCGAAGATTTGTTGAGCCGGATGACCCTCGAAGAAAAGGCCGGGATGATGTTCCAGGCCATGATAATGGTCAATCCCGATGGCACCCTTTTCGAAGGGGTCGGGCGCATCGGCCCGTTTTCCACCCGTGAGATGATTCTCGAAAAGAAGCTCAACCATTTTAACGTGCTGGCTACTCCCAAACCCCGCCAGACCGCCGAATGGTACAACCGCCTCCAGGAGTTGGCCGCCACTACCCGGCTCGGTATACCGGTGACTATCTCCTCCGACCCCCGCCACGCCTTCACCGATAACCCCGCCGCCAGTTTCCTGGCCGGGGATTTCTCCCAGTGGCCGGAATCGCTGGGGCTGGCTGCAACCGGCGACGAGGAACTGGTCCGGCAATTTGGAGACATCGCCCGGCAAGAATATGTCGCGGTCGGTATCCGGGCGGCCCTGCACCCGATGGCCGACCTGGCAACCGAACCCCGCTGGGCCCGGATTAACGGCACCTTTGGCGAGGACGCCGAACTTTCAGCCCGCATGGTAGGCGCATATATCCGGGGCTTCCAGGGCGAAAAGCTCGGCCCGGAAAGCGTTGCCTGTATGACCAAGCACTTTCCCGGCGGAGGCCCCCAAAAAGACGGCGAGGACCCCCACTTTCCCTATGGCCGGGAGCAGGTCTACCCTGGCGACAATTTCGATTACCACCTGATTCCGTTCAAGACCGCCTTTGAAGCCGGGACCGCCCAGATTATGCCCTATTACGGCATGCCGGTCGGCACCGAACTCGAAGAAGTCGGCTTTGCCTTTAATAAACAGGTCATCACCGGGCTGTTGCGCGAGAAATTCGGTTTCGAGGGGGTGGTTTGCGCCGATTGGGGCGTTTTAAGCTCCGCCGACGAAGTAAATTTCCCGGCGCGGGCCTGGGGCGTGGAAAACCTGAGCCTGCACGAACGGGCCAAAAAAGCCCTGGAAGCCGGGGTAGACCAGTTCGGAGGCGAGAGTTGCCCCGAAGTTATCGTGGAACTGGTCAGGAGCGGGCAGGTGGCGGAAAGCCGCATCGACACCTCGGTCCGGCGTCTCCTGCGCGATAAGTTCCGGCTGGGCCTGTTCGATAATACCTATGTAGACCCGGCCAGGGCAGAAACGATTGTAGGCCGGGCCGACTTCAAGGAAGCGGGCGAACTGGCGCAGCGCAAATCTATCGTGCTGCTCAAAAACAGCGCGACCCCTGCCGGGAACATTTTGCCGGTGCAGGGAAGACCCCGCCTCTACCTGGAAAATATCGCCGCCGAGGTAGCGACAGACTTTGGGGAAGTGGTAACCGGCCCGGACCAGGCCGACCTGGCGATTTTGCGGCTAAAAACCCCTTACGAGCAGCGCGACGGAAACTTTTTGGAGAAGATGTTCCACGCCGGGTCGCTCGAATTCGGGGGGGCCGAACGAGAACGCATCCTCGGTATCGCCCGGCAGGTGCCGACAATTGTCGATATTTACCTAGACCGTCCCGCCGTTATCCCCGAAATTGCGGAAGCGAGCGCGGCCCTGCTGGCTAATTTTGGGGCCAACGACCGGGCCTTGCTCGATGTTATCTTTGGCCGTTTCAGTCCGTCCGGCAAACTGCCCTTCGAACTGCCTTCCTCGATGGAGGCGGTATTGCGGCAGAAGTCGGATGTACCCTACGATTCGGAGAACCCCCTGTTCCCGTTCGGGTCCGGCCTGACCTATTCCTGATGTAGATAGTAGAACATCCTGAGCGCAGCGAAGGATCTTGGGCACCCGTTTACGGGTACCGTTGGACAATATCACCCTCGTTAGTGCTTTCGCCAACGGCGCTGAGACTCCTCGACTTCGCTCGGAATGACAATCAGGTAGGGTCCGGCCTGACCTATTCCTGAAAGTTTAGGCCAGGAAACCAAGCCTGACCGCCTGGGCCTCGGCCTGAAGGGTCAGTTCCGAGGCCAGGAAACAATGCGCCTGGGTCATGGCCGTCTCGGTGCGGTTCCGAATATCGTCAAGCAACTGGCGGGCAAACGGCACCTCGACCTTTTCGCAGTTCTCGTACCGGACGCCCTGGCGGTCGGCCAGGAAAAGATGGTTTGCACCGGGTTTCCCGCCAATATCGAGGTTTTTGCGGACCTCGATATACCCCTCCGTGCCGATAACGGTCAGGCGAGTATCGCCAAAGGTCGGCAGGCCCGCCGGGGTAAACCAGTCCACCCGCACGTAGCCGCTACAATTCTCGCCCCGCAAAATCACGTCGCCAAAGTCTTCCAGTTCGGGATAATCGGGGTGGTGATAATTGGCGACCTGGGAAAAGACCACCTGGGGCGCTTTAGCCCCGGTAAAAAACAAAAACTGGTCCATCTGGTGCGAGCCAATGTCGGTTATGATACCACCATACTTCTCGTGTTCGAAAAACCAGTCCGGGCGGCTCGGCAGGTTTATCTTGTGCGGCCCGACCCCGATAGTCTGGACCACTTCCCCGATGGCCCCGGCCCGGACCAATTCCCCCGCCCGCAAAGTGGCCGGGTTCGCCAGCCTTTCGGCGTAGAAGACCGAGTAAATCCGGCCTGTTTCGGCCTGGACCCGCCGCGCTTCGGCCAGTTGGTCCAGCGTGGTAAAACCGGGCTTGTCCGAGAGATAATCCTTGCCGTGCCGCATTACTTCCACCCCAAGTGGGGCGCGGTCGTTCGGAATCCCGGCGGAGGTTACAAGCTGGATGGCCGGGTCTTCGAGGATTTGCGCCTTCGACTCAGCCTGGACCGCCTGGGGATAGGTTTTAGTGAAAGTCGCGGCCAGGTCCGGTTCAGGGGCATAAAAAGCGGCTAACTCGCCACCCGCTTCCAGTAAAAGATTGACCTGGTCGTAAATGTGGCCGTGATTGATGCCAATCACGGCAAACCGTATTTTTTCCTGGTTTGTCACTGAAATTCTTTCTTTAATTATTAGATGCTAATCTAAAAATATTTCCCGGTTCTCGCGGGCGGATTGGTAGATGGCCTGGATAATCTGGAGCGGCTTGCGGCCATCCTCACCGGTAATCGCCGGGTCGCGCCCCTCGCGTAAAGTGGCAACCATATCGGCAATCTGGTAAGCATGGCCCTGGCTGGAAATATCGCCGGGATTTTTGGCCCCGGAGTCGCCCGGCCCACCGTCAGTTTGCACTTTCTCGCCCGGCGTCTTAAATTCCCAGACCTTGAACTTACCCGCTTCGAGGACCGCCGTCCCGTTTTGCCCCGTGATTTCGAGCCGTTCGGGCAGACCGGGATAATGCAGGGTCGAGGCTTCCAGCAGGCCGACCGCCCCGTTTTCAAAGGTCAGGAGGGCCAGGGCCAAATCTTCGACCTCGATTTTATGGGCGGCGGTGCGGGTTATTGCCCGGACGCTTTTGACCGGGCCAACCAGCCACTGCACCACGTCAACATAATGGACCCCCTGGTTCATGAGGGCCCCGCCGCCATCGAGCTTGTAAGTGCCGCGCCAGTCCGCGCTGTCGTAGTATTCCTGGGTCCGCCACCACTTGATAAAAACGTCCGCCGAAAGAAGCTGGCCGAAAAGGCCGTCATCGAGCGCCTTTTTGAGTTTTTGCACATCCGGCTCGAAACGGCGCTGGGAGATAACGGCCAGTTTCACCCCGGCCTGGCGGCTGGCCGCGATTAAACGGTCGGCGGCTTCAAGGGAGACCTCAATAGGCTTTTCGACCATCACGTGCTTACCGGCCAGGGCCGCCGGGACCCCATACCGGGCGTGGTCACCGCTCGGCACACAGACGTTGACCACCTGTAAAGCCGGGTCGGCCAGGAAAGCATCGAGGTCAGTATAGGGCGTGCCGCCAAAACGAGCCGCAAAATCAGCAGCCTTGGCCGCGTCCGAACTTAGGGCGGCAACCAGTTTCGCCCCCGGCACACTTTTAATAGCCTGGGCATGTTTGGCGGCAATCATACCCAGGCCGATAATCCCAAAGCCGATTTCCGGCTGTTCTTTGGCTTGTGAAGCCTCGGCTTGCGAAGCCTTTTCAGGGGAAAGACTCAAAATTATTGTCCACTCTTTAACTTATCCCGGTTGCGCCGGACTTTTTCAAAGACTTCGAGCAGCCGGTAGACATCCTGCTCGGTGCCGAGCAGCACCCGCTGGATAAACCAGACTACATCGGCCACCGCCTGCCGGGAGGCCGGTACCTCACCCGCCTGGACCCGGCCCGCCAGCTTTTCGGATTGGAAGACCGACTGGTCGTCGAGGACCATCGGGTAACCGGTGCTGCAAGGCACCCCCTCGGCTACCAGTGCCTCCACGAATTTCTCCCGGTTCAGACCATCCAACGCTTCTGGCCGGTAGCGCGTCACATAGATATGGTAGGCGTGGCTGGTAGCGTCGGCGGAGCGGCCTACCGGCACCAGGCCCAAATGCGGGTTAGCGCGCAACTCCTTATCGAGGATAGCGGCGTTCTGCATGCGCAGGGCGACCTGGGCATCGAGCCGCCCGAATTGAGCCAGCAGCACCGCCGCCTGGAACCCGGTCAGGCGATAGTTCGCGCCCAGCACGTAGTGTTCGTACCACTTGCCACCTTTTTTGCGCCCCTGGTTAGTCAGGGCCCAGACTTTATTCGCTAGGTCTTCGTTGTTCGTGACGACCATGCCGCCTTCCCCGGCGGTCATGTTCTTGGAAGCCTGGAAACTGAAACTGCCCAGGTCGCCCCAACCACCGACCGGCTGGCCCTGAAAGGCCGCGCCGTGAGCCTGGGCGGCATCTTCCAGCAGGATAAGGTTGTGCTTGCGGCATATCTCCACCAGGGCGGGCAGGTTAGCAGGGTGCCCGGCGAAATGGACCGGCATTACCGCCCGCGTCCGGGGGGTGATAGCCGCTTCGACCGCCGCCGGGTCGAGCGTAAGCGTGGCCGGGTCAACATCGGCAAAGCGCAGGCTGACCCCGGCGAGCAACACCGAGGACGCGCTGGCGAAAAAGGTATAGGAAGGCACAATCACTTCATCGGAGGAGTTTTCGACGCCCGCCGCTTGCAGAGATGCCGCCAGCGAAAGGGTGCCGTTCGACATCGCCACGCCGTATTTAGCGCCGTGCCGGGCCGCGAATTTACCTTCAAGTTCGGGTACACTCGGATTATAACCGCCCCATTCACCGCTGTGCAAAACTTCCAGCAAGCCCGCTTCTTCTTCCGGGCCGGCCTGGGGCCAGGCCGGAAAAGCCGGGGCGTCCGCCGACCCGCCGAATAAAGCCAGTTCATTACCGGCCACTGCGCCGCTCTTTGTTTCAGAAATACTCATAGCTTTATTACACCTTCTCCTATTTCCCTTACTGTTTTTCCGGGTTATTTTCTTTGCTCATTTTATCGAGCAAAGCCAGGGCTGCCGCCCCGATATGTTCGCCGACCTGGTTGGTGAACGGACCGGGCCAGCCGTAATAGCGGTAAGCCGTGGCCGCTTCGTAGTCTTCCCGCTCGAAAGCGTCGGGGGTCGGGTAGTAGCCTAAAACACCGTTCGTATAACCCAACAGCCAGGCGCTTTCCTCGCGCTGCCCGGCTTTTTCTTTGAGGGCCAGGCCGTATTGGACGTAGAGTTCGCCCGGCGCGGTGACCCAGTTCAGACGCCCCAGTTTGACCGCCGTCAGGTTAGCCTGCATGGGTGGCCAGGCCGGGTCGAGCTTTTCCCCCAGCATGGTGTCCGACCAGCGCACCAGCACCGAGGCATCGGCCCGCTGGTTCCATTCTCCGTTAGCCAGGACCGCCTCTTTTTCCTGCTTGAAACGGTTCACCCCTGCCGGGTTGGCCCAGAGGGCCGGGTTCCAATCGAGGCTCACTGTTTCGGTCAGCACGGGAATTTGGGCGGCGGGTGCAATGAGGTGAGAGGCGGGGTCAGCCCGGATGGCCTTGAGGGCTTCCAGGGCGGCCTTGCCGACATTCCCACCCAACTTTTCGGCTTCCTCGTAGGTCCGCAGGCTCAACCCGGTCGCGGTCATGCTGGTTTTAGCGGTGTGCCCGGCGTTGATATTCCCGCACGCGCCCTGGGTAAACAGCACCCGGTCCGGCGAAAGCCCGGTCACCTGGGAGACGAGGCGGTTGGTGTAATAGGGATAGTCCGCTGTATAGAGCAGGTTGGTCGGGCCGAGGACGGTCGGGTGGCAGGTGTAATTCAGGACGACGCCGAGCAGGGCATCGGTGGCCGGGTTGGTCACGGCCAGTACCCCGGTGCTGGAGTCCATCGGCCCACCCGGTATATTCCGGTTCTTCCCGGCATTTTCCGCCGGGGCCGAGGCCAGGTAGAGGTTAGCCGGACTGGTGTTACCCATGGCCTGGGCGACCGCCTCAAAGACCCGGCCCGGTATCGAGCCCAGGTAGGCATCATCGTGCCTGCCGAGCAAACCGTTATCGAGGGTGCTGGGTCCGCCGTGAGTGTGGGAACAGGCCAGTATCACCCGCTCGCCCGGCACCCCGAACCGCTCTTGCACACCCTGTTTGATGGCATTTACCAGGACTTGCGACATGCCGATAAGGTCGAAGGTTATCAGAAGCAGGCTGTCTTCCGGGCCGCCCGGTTCTGCCAGGTACATCACCCTGGCAAAAAGCGGGTCGTGGGTGCCGGTGGCCGCTTCGGTGCGGGCGCTAAACCCGGACATTTCCAATCCGGGCGGCGGGGTCAGGTCGGTGACCCCAAAACCAACTTTAATGGCTGAGTCTTTCATAGCATTTAACCTTACTCGTTTTTTACCAATCTCCACACCGGTCCACCCGGCCTTTGAGGAAAGCCGGTAAGCAGAGGGCAGAAGTCAGAGGCCAGAAGTCAGAGATTAGTAAGATACTAAGATACTTTTTAGAGTTTTGTAGAAATAAATATCACGTTAAGCGGAAAGAGGCCGTTTTACTGGCTACTGACCACTGACCTCTGACTACTTTTCCTATAACTTCTGCGGCAGCAAATTGGACGCCAGGAACGCTTCGGCGTACTGTGTCCCGGCCATATAACCTCGCGCCCGGCTCAAGCCCTGGCAGTAGGAAACGACCCCCGGCAGCACTTCAAGCTGGCTTTTCTGGGTTTCGAGGGCGGCGATTTTTTTGTCAAAATGCTCCGAGGTATCCACCAGGATAGACGGATGGGTAAAAAGCTCGTGTATTTCGTAGAAAAACATCTGCTGGGTATACCAGGGCTGGCCCAGGTCGGGCTGGGCATTTTCGGTCGCCTTCCAGCGCGCCTCGTCCACCAGCGCCGCGACGGTCTGGTGGTCTCGGTGTTTGTCTTCACCAAAATGGCAAAAGATGACATCGGGCCGGACCGAGCGGATAATCTGGACCGCCTTCTGGTAAGTCTCGCGGTCGTTAATCAGGGCCTGGGTCGGAAATTCCAGGTTTATAAGTTCGCTAACGCCCAGAATCTTGGCGGACGCGAGTGACTCGGCCCGTCGCATCGAAACAATGTCGCTGGCTTCTTCCAGCTTGCTATACCCGGTCGCGCCGTCGGTAAAAGTGACCACGACGGTATGGGCGCCTTCAGACGCCAACCGGGCCAGCGTACCGCCGCAACCAATAATCTCATCATCAGGGTGTGCCCCGAATACCAGCACCCGGTTCCAACCAATAGGTTTCACGGCTACAAGCTCCTCCTTGCTAAATAGACAGATGACAGCCCTGCCCGGCTGCCTGGTAAAGCCGTTCGATAACTTTAACCGCCCGGCGACCCTCCGACCCGGTAACTGCCGGGCGGCGGTCTGAAACGACGCACTCGATGAAATAAGCCATCTGGTTAGCCCACAAGTCGCCCTGGGCCGGTTCGACCACTTCGCGCAGGTGGCCCGGCGCGGCTGATTTGTCCTCATCGTTAGGGCTGGCCGCTGACCATATCCGCAATTCTTCCAGGGTGGCTTTAAGAGTAGCTACCGTGGTATGGATCGTCAAGCTAATCTGATTTTCGGCCCGGCTGACGTTGCTAAAGGTCAATTGGGCCAGCGCCCCGTTGCTAAAACGAATCCCGCCCAGGAAAGTATCCTCGACTTCGGCCTGGTTCGCCAGCAAAGCCGCCTGGCCCCAGACTTCGAGCGGTTCAGCCCCGGCCACGTTTAGAATTGCGTCCAGCACGTGCAGACCATCCCGCAAAAGTACGCCGCCCCCGGCAGCCTCGGCCTGACGTTTCCAGGCCGGGTAGGCGCTGTAATCCTTATACATCAGGTAATTGCCCACCAGAAGCAGCGGTTTCCCTAACCCGGTTTCTTTGTCGTTGAGAAGTTCGGCCAGGCGGCGAAACGGGCTGGAAAAGCGGAGTGAGTGGGCCAGCATCAGCCGGATACCCGCTTCCTCGAAAGCCTGCTCGATTTGGGCGGCTTCTGCTTCATTGAGAGCCATCGGTTTTTCAAGCAAGGCGTAGCGCACGCTGCCCCCGTTACCCACACCGTGCCGGGCTACTTCGAGCGAGGTTTGCAGGTGCAGGTCGTGCGGTACACAGATACTGACCGCGACCGGCTGTTCTTTTGCGAGCATTTCTTCCGGCGAGGTGTAGCCGACCACCCGCTCGGAGGTCTGGTCCGGCTGGCTGTAGGGGTCGGCCAGGGCCAACCGGCCTACCCGTGTATCGGCCAGGTAGCCTTTCGCGTGGGTCCGCCCGATATTGCCGTAGCCGATTAGACCAAACGTTAATTTTGTCTGGGTCATGGGTGTCCTATTTCATTCCGGTCATGGCGACACTCTCAATAATCTGGCGTCGCAGTACGATAAAGATTGCCAGGATGGGCAGCAGACTGATAACCGACCCGGCCATGAGCGGCCCGTACTCGACGGTGTAAGCAGTCTGGAACCCGGCCAGGGCCAGCTCAATCGTCTTCAGGTCGGAAGTGTTTACCACTAGCAAAGGCCAGATAAAGGCCGCCCAGACGTTGATAAAGGCGTAAATTGCCAGGGCCGCCAGCGCCGAAGACGAAAGCGGCAGCACTATCCGCCAGTAAATCTTCCACTCCCCGGCCCCATCAATCCGGGCCGCGTCCAGTAGTTCTTCGGGCAGGAAGGCGATATAGTTCTGGCGCATAAAGAATATGCCAAAACTCATAATAAAGTAAGGGGCCATGATACCCTGGAAAGAGTTGATGGATTTGAGGTCTTTCATCAACAAATAGAGCGGAATCATATAAGTTTCGAACGGTACGATAGCCGTAGCCAGGATTACGATAAAAAAGAAATTCCGCAAAGGAAACCGGAAAATGCCAAAGATGTAGCCCGCCAGCGAGGAGGTCAGGCAGATGGTGACCATACAGACCAGCGTCACTATCAGGCTGTTAAGAAAGTAGCGGGCAAAAGGCATCAACTCAAAGACCTTGCCGTAATTCTCCAGGGTCGGGCTTTGCGGGATAAAGGTGGGCGGCCAGGCGACAACTTCGCTCGGCGGCTTAAAAGACGTGGCAATCATCCAGATGAATGGCAGCAGCATCAGGCCCGCCCCGATTATAAGAATGACGTGCAGTGGAAGCCGCCACCACAGTTCGCGCCGGAAGCGGGAATTGCCGTTCACGCCGACCATATTGCCGGATTTTTCGTTTATCTCAACCGTTGCCATTAAATTTTGCTCCTACCAGGCGTTTTTGGATAAGTGGTCAGTAGTCAGAGGGCAGTATTCACTAGCCAGTAAAGACCGCCACTTTTCGCTTAACGTGATAACGCAATTTCTCTAAATTCTATAAACCTCTAAATACGACTTTTATTCTTTATGACTACCGACTTCTGGCTTCTGACTACTGGCTTCTGACCTCTCCTAAGTATCCGAACGCACGAACCGGAATTGCAACAACGTCAGGGCCAGCACCACTACAAAGAGGATGACCGCCTCGCTGGAGGCGTAACCCATCTTGGAATAGCGGAAGCCATTGTCGTAAATCTCCCCGACCAGGATTTTTATCGAGTTGCCGGAAGCAGTGGTACTCTGGGTCATGACATAGACCGAGGTGAAGACGTTGTAAGCGCCGATGGTAGTTACAACCAGCACAAATAAAATAACCGGCTTGAGCAGCGGTATCGTGATATAACGCAAGACCCCAAAGCGCCCGGCCCCATCTATTTCGGCGGCCTCGTTGTAGAGCGTTGGAATGTTGCGGATACCCACGATTAAAATAACCATGTTGTAACCGACTACCTTCCAGACGTTCATAACCACGATGGCCCACAGGCCGGTCTCCGGGTAGAACAGGAAAGCCTGCTTGGCAATCCCGAACCACGAAAGAAACCAGTTCAAAAGACCGTAAGAAGGGTCATAAATCCAGCGCCAGACGATAGCTACCGGCACGATAGGCATTACGAAGGGCAGGAAGTAGATTAGCTGGTAAAGCCCCGAACGCGGGATAAACTGGGTCAGAATTAGAGACAGGGCCAACCCCAGGATGACGCTGGCGACAACCGTCCCTACCGCGAAAAGGGTCGTGTTGAGGAAAGCTTGCTTGAACGAATCATCGTCGAGCAGGGCGGTGTAGTTATCAATTCCAATAAACTGTTTTTCCGGCGTGACCAGGTCCGAATCAAAAAGACTCAGGTAAAAAGTGCGAATAATCGGCCAGATACGGGTGACCCCGTAAATAACCAGGATGGGTGTCAGGCCGATAAACACAAATAACAATTTCTGACGTTGGAGTGTTGAGACACCGGAACGGCTTTTTCCCACTCCGCGAGAAAGGATATTTCTAGCCATTAAAGATTGCTTTCATGAAATGAAATCTTTAAATTTTTCGGGAACATTTGCCGGGCGACGGAAAATACCCGGCGGTCAGCAAAGGCAGAGGGTTCTCCCTTGCGGCAGAACCCTCTTTCCCGGTCGAAAAACTAAGCGCCGTAGAGGTTGGCTTTTTTGAGAATATCGTCGGTCTCTTTGGCCGCGTCAGCCAGCATCTGCTTCATCTTGGCTTCGTTATCCAGCAGCGACGAGTCGAGGAAAGCCTTCGATAAGCGGTCGGCCAGCTTGGTTTCGAGTTCATCGAAAGGCGCGATGGCCGGAGTTACAAAAAGCTTGTAATTCGGGTCTTTGAAGGTAAAGGCCGCGAATTGAGGATGCGCCTTCATGGCCTCGCTATAAGTATAGTCCTGACGCTGCGGAATCCAGCCAACCTCTGTCAGCAGTAAATTCAGGTACATCTCCTGCTGCGAGAACAGGATGAAGTCCCAGGCCGTATCGGCGTTCTTTGTGCTGCGGCTCGTGAAAAGGTTAATTGGTGATGAAAGGTCGCCCCAGCGCACGCCCTTCGGCATCGGCGTAGTATTGTACTTGAGGTTAGGCGCTTTCTTGGCGGCTTCACCAATCACGTAAGATTCACGGGCGAACATGGCGGTTGCTCCTGTCTCGAAAGCATCCGAGTCATGTTTTACTTTCGGGTCATCGGTCTTGTATTTGTAGACCATATCTATAAACATTTTGAGGGTCTTCAGACCGGCATCGTTGTTATAGGCGTTGTGATACTTGCCATCGGCGGTCTTTTCCAGGATGTTGCCCCCATTCGGGTAGAGGAACATCATGAATTTCTCGGCGATACCGCTACCGGCCCCGGTCAGGCGCAAGCTCAAACCGCTGACGGTCATGTTACCGCCTTCGACCTTAACCAGCTTCTGAGCGTAGGTTGTCAGGTCGTCCATCGTCGCCGGGGGCGTGGTCAGGCCCGCCGCCGTGAAATAGTCGGTGTTGTAATAGATAGCGTGGCGGCCCTGGTAAAACGGATAACCATAATAAGCGTTGTTAAACTGCATATTTCCGGTCAGTTCCGCCGGGAAGATTTTTGTGTCGGCCACGGTTTTGGCAACCGAGTCGGGAGTCTTGGGAATCAAACCCGGCTCGATATATTTCCGCAAAGTGGTTGGGCTACCCTGCAAAATATCGGCGGCGGAGTCTGACGGGATAGACGCGGCGATTTTGGTTTCAAAATCACGGACGGCGAAAGCCTGAATATCGAACTTCACGTTGGGGTGGAGCTTGGTGTAGTCCGCCGTAACTTTCTGGTACCAGGGAGCCATCCCGGCGTCGTCGGCCCAGATGGAAAGGGTAATATTATCGCTGGTTACGGTAAAGCCGGAGTTAAAGGCTGCCGGGCTTCCCGAAGCCGCCGTGGTCGCGCCAGCGGAGGTCGTAGCCCCAGCCGCCGTGGTTGCGGCAGCGGTTGTCGCGGCGGGAGCAGCAGTAGTAGCAGCGGCGGAAGTTGTGGCGGCTGCCGTGGTCGCGGCGGGAGCGGTTGTCGCGGTATTATCGCCACAGGCCGCTAGAATACCGCTGGCTACCACCGCGCCACCGGTAAGGGCGACGAAACGGCGGCGGCTCAATCTTTTCCGGGGTTCTTCAGACATTTTATCCTCCTATTTTACAAATAGAATGAACCGGGCCGCCCAAGCAGAAGGCAGCCGGTGATTTTTACCGGGACAAAACCACTTCACTTAGCTGGCTTATTAAAGTTGCTCCCAGGCCGAGCCCGGCGGCGTTAACACCAAGCGAGGCGGTAATCAGGCGGACCTGGCTGAGAGGCAGGGGTAAGGCGCGGCGGCGTAACGCCTGGTTGAGCGGGTCCAGCAACGCTGCGCCCACCTGCCCCAGGGGTCCGCCCAGGATAATCAGTTCCGGGTTAGTAAAATTGATGACACCCGCCAGAGCAGTGGCGATTTGTTCGGCGGCTTCGGCGACGACCCGACCCGCCAGGCGGTCCCCCGCGCTGACCGCTTCCAGGAAGCGAGCAGAAGTCAGGAAGGGGAATTCGCCGGGGGTCGTGGTTAAACGATTGGGTTCTTCCAGGCGCGCCAGTTCCAGGTAGCGGCTGACCAGGGCTGGTAAGCCCGCCACCGCTTCCAGGCAGCCCGTGTTACCACAGGTGCATAGGGGACCGTTCGGCGCGACCGTGATATGCCCGAATTCTCCGGCAGTGTAGGAAGCCCCACTGAGCAGTTTGCCTTCGATAATCAGGCCGGACCCAATACCTTCGCCTAAAGACAGGTAAAGGCGGGGGTTGGGCGAATGGTCGGGCGTGTCATTGCTATAGATGACTTCGCCCAGAGCAGCGGCTTTAACATTGTTCATGACCTTGACCGGCACTTTGAGCCGCTCTTCCAGCATCTCTTTGAGCGGAACGGAGTGCCAGCCGAACTGGGCGGCCAACTGGACAAACCCGGTATCGGGATTGACCAGGCCGGGCACACCCAACCCTATCCCCACCAGGTTGTGGGCAGCCGGCGCCTGGGGCCCGGTCAGGCGTTCGACCTGTTGCCGGACCAGTTCGACCAGTCCTGCCGGTTCCAATTGGCCCGCCGGGAGCAGTTCGCGGTGGGTGGCGATAACCCGGCCATGCAAATCCACGACCACCCCGGTCAGGTTGTTGCGGGAAAGCTCGAAGCCGATGGCCGAGCGGCCCTCCCGGCCCGGCCTCACTCGCAGCAAAATCGGGCGGCGGCCCCCTCTTGAGGTGGTCGCGCCGATTTCCTCGACCAGAGATTCCAGCACCAGTTCGTCCACGATACTGGAAACGGTCGCCCGGCTCAGCCCGGTCTCACGGGCCAGGTCAACCCTGGCGACCGGCTGCAAGGTCCGCAACGTCCGCAGGATTTTAGCCCGGTTGACCTGGCGCTGGATGGTGCTGGCGATTTTGGGATTGGCAGTTTGTTCGTTAATCAAGGCAAACTTTGTTTAGGTCCCGAACTTAGTTCAGGTGCCTGTTATAAACCAACGGTTAGCAGGTAAAACAAACAAACCAAATTAGCCATTGAAGGCTGGGTGTTTTGGTCTTTTAGGTTGAATGAACGGTGTTACCGTTCGGTCTGGATGCCTGGTTGAAAATTGTTAAACGACAGAAGTTTGTTTAGTACCTAAACTTAGTATATAATTGTTTTGAGATTTGTCAAGACTAAATTTTTACAAACCCTTTTTGACATTTTGCACTAGAAGGAGAAACTTCCCGATGCCAGAGACCTATGGTGCTGCCGGTTTGGGGCCGGAAAAAACTTTTCAAGTGGGGAATTTGCAGGTAAAAATTTTCGCCGACCGGGCCGCCCTGGGACGGGCCGCCGCCCAGGTCGCCGCCACCGCCCTGACCCAGGCTCTCACCCAAAAAGGTAACGCCAGGGCTATTTTCGCGGCGGCTCCCTCTCAAAACGAACTGCTTGAGGGTTTGAGCAAGGATAGTTCAGTGGAGTGGTCGCAGGTGGTCGCTTTTCACCTGGACGAATACCTGGGATTGGCCGGGGAGGCCCCCCAATCGTTCCAGACCTATCTCAAGGAGCATCTTTTCGACCTGGTAAAACCCGGCCAGGTCAATTTTCTCCAGGGCGGCACCCCCGACCCCGCCGCCGAAGCCGCTCGCTACGGGCAACTCCTGGCCGAAGGCGGGCTCGACCTGGCCTGTATCGGCATCGGTGAAAACGGCCATATCGCCTTTAATGACCCGCCCTACGCCGACTTCAACGACTCCCAGAAGGTCCGCATCGTGGACCTCGACGAAACCTCGCGGGTCCAGCAGGTCCATGACGGCTGTTTTCCCGAACTGGCGGCGGTGCCAGAACAGGCCCTGACCGTGACCATCCCGGCTATCCTGGCTGCCCGCACGATTGTCTGCGTGGTGCCCGGCCCGACCAAAGCCCAGGCCGTTTTTGACAGCCTGAACGGACCGGTGACTCCGCTCTGCCCGGCCTCGATTTTGCGCGAACACCCGGCAGCCCAGCTTTTTATTGACCGGGCTTCGGCGGCGCTCTTAAATTTCTAGAGGATAAGTCAGGAAGGTTGGGAAGACTGGCGCACTATGAGGTGGGTCGGGGCCAGCATCAACCAGGGCTGGCGGTCTGCCGGTTTCGCTTCGACCAATAGAATCATGCGCTGGGCGGCCATATGCCCGATCTGGCGCTGGTCCAGCCGGAGCGAGGTCAGGGGCGGGTCGGTAAAACGGGCAATTTCATAATCGTAGAAGCCGACCACCGCCACGTCCTGGGGCACTTTTTTACCACACTCTTTGAGCGCCCGGATACCACCCACGGCCAGGGTATCATCCCCATAGACGATAGCGTCAAGCCCTGGAAAGCGGTTGATTAGTTCGAGGGTGCGCTGGTAGCCCGTCTCCATAAAAATTTCGCTGTTGGACATCCATTCTTTGCGAATTTCCAGGCCGTGCAGGTGGAGAGCCAGCACCAGGCCGTTATATTTTTGCTCGCTGGCGTTGTTGTTGGCCGGGCCGTTGACCAGGGCGATATTCTTCCGCCCGGTCGCCGCCAGGTGCGTCACAATCTGGTCCATCCCGTCGCCGATATCGGCCACGACATAATCGAGCTTGCGCGTCTTTAGAAATGAGCCCGTAACGACCAGCGGCACATCATTCACTTCAAGTTCCTCGATAAACGATTCCTCAATAACCCCACCTGCCAGCATCAAACCATCAATCTTTTCACTCTTCAAACGGCGCTGTAACTCCGCGCTATGGGGCGTGAAATGCTGCACCGTCACGTTGTAATTGGCGTTCTGAAAGATAGTCCGGGCCCCCCGCCAGAACTCCCGTACCAGTTCCCGCATAATCAGGTTCTGGTTCTTGCTAAAGACCAGTTCCTCGAACCCTGAGAGCAACATGATATTCCGGCTGGTCTGCTGGGACTTGCGCAGGCTGGTCAGGGGATAGCCCAGTTCTTTAACCGCTTTTTGAATACTCAGCCGGGTTTCTTCGTCAACGTAAGGGTAGCCGTTCAGGGCACGCGAGACGGTCGAGGCGGAAACACCGGCCCGTTGGGCGATGTCGCGGACGGTGGGATTAGCCATTTAAATAGCCCTTATCTCTTTTCAGTAAATTTTGTTTTTTATTTGTTGCAGAAAATCATTTTCATAGAGTTGTTTCAACAACAATTATAAATATTTTCTGAGACAATACAAGCGTTTCATATCTATTTCAATAATAATTTAACATTTTCTTTCTTTTTAGACCGGGTAAACGCTTGCAGCTTTATTATCCTGAGTTAAATCCTGCTTTCAATATCTTTTAAATATAATACTAGACTTAATCAATATTGGATATATTGGAAAAGTTATAGTAATATGAAATCACCGGGTTTGTTGCATAAATTAATGCAATTTGTAACAATCCAACGCAACCTGCCAATACGCCGGATTTAATGAAAGTCTAAATTCCTGAACCTAACAGGCCCTTCAGAGAGGGAACCTGTTATTGGGTCACCGGATTCCGCTCGGGGTGAGCAACAACCTTGCAAAGGCCCGCTCACCGGCCACTTCGGTCACCCAAAGTTTACGTGTTGTTGCCACCAACCGGACATAATGAGGTGTCTATGGATTTATTGGTTCACCTGCGCCGCAACGCCAAATATTATCCCGACAAACTGGCTGTCTCAGACCGCGAAACCAAAATAACCTGGGCCGAATTCGACCGGCGGGCTTTCCGCCTGGCTGCTTCCCTGAGCCAGCTTGGCCTCAAAAAAGGCGACCGGGTCGGCGTCCTTATGTCCAACGGCTACCGCTACCTGGAAGCCTACTATGCGCTACCCCGGCTCGGTGCGATTATCGTCCCGCTCAACACCCGCTATGCTCCAGCGGAATTCGCTTTTGTCCTGAACGATTGCGCCGCAACGGCCCTGCTAATCGAAGATACCTTCCTGCCGCTTTACGAAAAATTTGGGCCCAGGCTGGAAACAGTTCAGACACTGGTCTTTACCAGCAAAACGGCCAGTTATGCCCCGGAAGGAATGCTCGATTACGAAGGTCTTATCGCGGACAGCCCCGGCGCGGCCTTTTTCCAAGATGTGCGGTCCGAGCCTGATGACACGGTTGGGCTGTTCTACACGGGCGGCACAACCGGGCGCTCCAAGGGGGTCATGCTGAGCCACAAAAACCTGATTGCCAACGCCCTGAATTCGGCGGCGGTCAGCGATATTTCTACCCGCACGGTCTACTGCCACGTCGCCCCGATGTTTCACATCGCCGACGCCAGTTCGATTGTGACCTATACCATGATGGGGGCCTGCCATACCTTCCTGCCCAGGTTCGACGCCGTCCAGGCCCTGGAAACAATCCAGCGCGAACGGGTCAGCCATATCGGGCTGGTCCCGACCATGATTAACTTGCTGGTCCAGGTGCCCACCATCAAAGATTACGACCTTTCCAGCCTGAAACTGATATTTTCGGGCGGCTCCCCGACCCCGGTCGAAGTCTTGCGCAAGTTTCGCCAGTTGCTGCCCTGCAAGTTACGCCAGGGCTATGGCATGACCGAAGCCTCGCCGGGTGTGACCACCCTCGATTGGGAAACCTTGCTGCGGGCCGTAGACGCCCCGCCGGATAGTCCTGAATCCAGGATTATGTTAAGTTGCGGCATCCCAGGCACCAATGTCGAAATTCGTATCCTCAACGACCAGGGCGAAGAAATTAGACCTGGCGAAATCGGGGAAATCGTGGCGCGCGGTCCCAATATTATGAAGGGTTATTGGAATTTACCCGAAGAAACCGCCCGCGTCCTGCGCGATGGCTGGTACTACACCGGCGACCTGGCAACGATTGACGAAGAAAATTTTGTTTATATCGTCGACCGCAAAAAGGACATGATTATCAGTGGCGGCGAAAACATCTACTCGGCGGAGGTCGAAAACGCCCTTTATGCCCACCCAGCCGTGCTGGAAGCGGCGGTCATAGGGGTGCCAGACCAGAAATGGGGCGAACGGGTCCACGCGGTAATTGTCCTCAAACCGGGCTACGAGGCGACCGAAGACGAACTCGTCAAAGTCTGCCGGGAACAGATTTCGGGTTATAAAATCCCACGTTCGCTGGAATTTCTGCCGGAAATGCCCAAAAGCGGGGCCGGGAAAATTCTTAAACGGAACCTGCGCGAGAAATACTGGCAACCGGGTCTGCGCCAGGTTAATTAACAGGCAATAGCGGAAAAGAATAGGAAATGTTAGAAATCAACAACATTGAGGTTGTCTACAACGGGGTCATCCGGGCCGTCCGCAACGTCTCCCTGCAAGTCCCGGACAATTCTATCGTGACCCTGCTCGGCGCTAACGGCGCGGGTAAGACCACCGTCCTACGGGCTATCACCGGGCTGCTCTCCATGCAGCGGGCCAAACTGGTCCGGGGCACCATCTCTTTCGACGGCCACCGCCTCGATAAACTCGAACCCAACCAAATTATCAAGCTCGGTATCGCCCAGGCCCTCGAAGGCCGCCGCATCTTTGGCTCCCTGACCGTCGAGGAAAACCTCCGGGCCGGGGCTTACTCCCGCACCCGCCTGGAGACCGCTGCCACCAGACGCACTTATGACCATATCCTGCACCTCTTTCCAATCCTTTCCGAGCGCCTCAAAAGCGCCGCCGGGTATTTGAGCGGTGGCGAACAGCAAATGCTTGCGATTGGCCGCGCCCTGATGGCCGGGCCCCGCCTTCTCCTGCTTGATGAGCCTTCGCTGGGGCTCGCGCCTCTTATCGTCGAGCGTATTCGCGACATTATCGTGGAAATCAACAAAGAAGGGACCGCTGTACTGCTGGTCGAGCAAAACGCCCGGATGGCCCTTTCGATAGCGAGTTACGGCTACATCATGGAAACCGGACAGATTGCCGATGGACGCCCTGCTGCCGAACTGCTCAATGACGAGGCGGTCAAACGCTTCTACCTGGGGTTGAGCGAACACGGCACTGCCCACGACTATTCCAAACTGAAAAACCGGCCCAATCCAACCCTGGCGGCGGGGTCCTACCAGGCGAAACCCCTGGCCGGCAAGGAAAGCGAGGCGTCCCTATGAGCCAGTCATTAACGAGCGCGTCCACCCTGCCCGCCGAACCGGGCCAGGATGTCCTGTTAAAAGCGGAAGACATTACCCTTAAATTCAAGGGGGTTACCGCCCTCAACGCAGTTTCGTTCGATGTCCGGCCCGGCGAACTCTTTGCCGTAATCGGGCCAAACGGGGCGGGTAAGACCTCCCTCTTTAACGTCCTGACCAGGGTCTACCAGCCGATCGGTGGTGCCATCCACTACAACGGCCTGGACCTGTTGAGCCTGCGCACCGACAAACTGGCCTCGGTTGGCATTGCCCGGACCTTCCAGAACCTCGGCCTCTTTCCTCTGATGAGCGTCCTCGAAAATTTGCTGGTCTGCCGCCATCACCTTATGAAAAGCGGGGTCGTGCTGGGGGGTCTTCATTTCGGGCTGAGCGCGAAAGAGGAACGCAGCCACCGGGCCTACTGTCTCGAAATCGCCAACCTGCTTGGCCTGACGCGCTGGCTGGAACGGACCGCCCGCGACCTCCCTTACGGTATCCAGAAGAAGATTGAGTTAGCCCGCGCCCTGGCGATGGAGCCAAAGCTTTTGCTGCTGGATGAGCCGGTGGCGGGGATGAACCATGAAGAAACCGAGGAAATCGCTCAAATCATCCTGACCATCCAGAGCCAGATGAAAATCGCCCAGGTGCTGGTCGAACACGACATGGCAATGGTGATGGGTATCGCCGACCGGGTAATGGTCCTCGACTTCGGGCAGCGTATCGCTTTGGGACTGCCCGGTGAGGTCCAGGCCAACCCTGAAGTAATCCGGGCCTACCTGGGCGACGGCGATTACTAACCGGGCCTACCTGAACTTTTGAAAAATAGGCTTCTCTTTTATCCGGGTGAAATACTTTATGGAAATACAATGACGACTTTACTCCAACTTTTGATTAGCGGGCTGGCCCTGGGAGCCATCTATTCGCTGGTAGCCCTCGGCTTTACCATCATCTTCCAGGCCGGTATTGTCAACTTTGCCCAGGGCTCCTTTATGCTGGTGGGGGCTTATCTCACCTCCTGGACCACCCTTAATCTCGGCTGGAACTTCTTTTTGTCCCTGCTGCTGGCAATTGCCGTGACCGTTATTTTCGGGGTGCTTTTCGACCGCTTCATTCTCACGCACGTCCATCACACCGGCCATTTTACGGTCATAATGATTACCTTTGGCCTGGAAATTATCCTCAAGAGTATCGTTCAGGCGATGGCAGGGATAGATTTGCGGGGCAACGGTGACCTGTGGGGTAAGGCCGGGTTTAACATCGGGGAAATCCGCTTCAACATCAACGACCTGATAGCTATCGGCATCAGCCTGGTGCTGCTGCTCGTCTTCTTCGCGGTCTTTAAGTATTCCAAACAGGGCATCGCCATGCGGGCCGTTGCCCTCGATACCGAGGCTGCCGCCGCTGTCGGTATCAATGTTCCCCGCGTAAACGCCATCACCTGGGCCATCTTCGCCGCTGTCACGACCATCAGCGGTGTCCTGCTGGCAGGTTTTCCGCGTTCGCTCGATACCAGCCTTGGCGATACAGCCCTGCGGGCCTTACCGGCGATTGTGCTTGGTGGCCTTGGCTCGACCAGTGGAGCGGTCGTCGGCGGTATCGTGGTCGGCCTGGCCGAGGTGCTGGTAGCAGGCTACGGCACCGAAATAAACAAGTTTGTGCCGATTGGGAGCGGGGCGCAGACGGTCGCGCCTTACGTGGTCCTGCTAATTGTGTTGCTGGTCAGGCCGCAGGGTCTGTTCGGCAAGAAGGGGGTCGAACGCGTATGAGCCTGGAACTTGATAATACCCCCGATAGAAAGTCCAACCCTGCGGCAGGTTCCGGCAATTCTGCCGTAGATAAAGCCCTCGACTCCGATGTAGACCTCGCCATAGAGGGCATTGCCACCGAGACAGGAGCCAGGAATTCCCTCAAGACCGACCTGGCCCGCGACTATTTCCGGGCGCACCGGGCCAACGCCACCCGGCGGCTCGTCTGGGTTATCGTGGGGGCCGTGGTCATTATCGGTTTTCCCATCGTGCTGGGCGGCAACAAAGAATGGCTTTCGGTGGCGGTCTTTGGTCTGATTGCCTCGATTGGCGCGCTCGGTATGAACGTGCTGACCGGCTACACCGGCCAGGCTTCTTTCGGTCACGGCTTCTTCCTGGGGGTCGGAGCCTATACTGCCGCCGTATTTGGGGGTTCGAGCCCGGCAGGGAGCGGTGTTATCGGGCTGGGTTTGCCCTTTTACCTCTGGATACCGCTGGCAGGGCTGGTCGCCGGGTTGATTGGCCTGATTGTAGGACCGCTGGCTTTGCGGCTAAAGGGATTGTACCTGGCCCTGGCGACGGTCTCGCTGGTCTTTATCGGTCTGCACCTTTTCTCAAACCTGAAGGACATCACAGGCGGGGCCAACGGGCGGCAGTTTCCGGCACCGACCCTGGGCGACCTGAACTTTTCCACGGGCGGTCAGGTCGGACCCTTCACCCTGACCCGTGACCAGTTGTATTACTTCCTGGCGGTCATAATCCTGGTGCTGTGCGCGGTTTTCATCCGTAACGTGATGAAAAGCCGGGCGGGAAGGGCTTTTATGGCGGTGCGGGACCGCGAGATAGCCGCCGAATTGATTGGTATCAACCTGGCCTGGACCAAAGTGACCGCCTTCGTCTTCTCGTCGGCGCTGGCAGGGATGGCGGGAGCGCTCTATGGCTCCTACCTGCGCTACAGCGAACCGGAACTGTGGGGCCTGAACCTGAGTATCCAGTTCACAGCCATGATCATCATCGGTGGGGTCGGGAGCGTGAGTGGCAGCATCGTGGGAGCCTTACTGCTGACGGCCTTACCCCAGCTTATCCAGATTTTGACGGGCAGCAACCCCTGGAACGCCAACCTGGTGCCGTTTGTAAGCACCGAGGCGACCGGCCTGACGGTGAGCCTGTTCAACCAGTTGTTGTACGCGGTCTTCCTGATTTTGTTCCTGTTGTTCGAGCCGCAAGGCTTCGTGGGCATCTACCGGCGGCTGGCCTACCGGGTCAGGCTGCTTTTCGCCCGCAAAGAGGCCCAAGCCTAACCAGGTTTAACCCAGGTCTGAACTCGGAACATCAACTTAACTCTATAACGCACAAGGAGCCTTGAAACTATGGCAATGAAACGGGAAATGATCGGGAAACCCCTGACGCCCAGGAAAATCGAAGTCACTCGCGCCAAAATCCGCGAGCTAGCCACCGCCACCGGTGACACCAACCCGATTTATCACGACGTGGAAGAGGCCCAGGAAGCCGGTTATAAAGACCTGGCGATGCCCCTGACCTTCCCCACCACCTTCAATTTCTGGGGCAGCTTGCCCAAGGACGCGGTGCCGGAAGACCTCGGCATGCCCAAAGTGGGAGGGTTACACGGCGAAGAAGAATATACCTACCTGGCCCCGATTTATCCCGGCGACGAACTGACCGGGGTCAATCGCCTGGTGGATGTGACGGAAAAACAGGGCCGGAGCGGCACAATGGAATTCGGCACCCTCGAAACGGTCTATACCAACCAGCACGGCCAGGAAGTTTTGAAGGTCAAGACGGTCGTCATCGCCCGGACCCCGAACCCGGCCTCCTAGTCGGGTCTTTATCTTTAGAAGAAAGACCTGTAAAAACTTTGGAAAAGACTTGGAAAGAAGGTTTTAAGGTGAGTACAGATTTTAAAGCGGAAAGCATTCCGGCCAGAGTATTTTTTGAAGATGTCGAGGTCGGCCAGGAATTGCCGCCCCTGACCAACCCGGTCATCACTCACGCTCAACTGGTTCGTTACGCGGGCGCTTCCGGTGACTTTAACCCGATTCACACAGACGTTGAGGCCGGAAAAAACTTTGGCCTGGGTGGGACTATTGCCCACGGCATGTTGATTATGGGCTTTCTCGGCCATTTTATCAGCGACTACCTGGGCGGTCCGACCCCGGTAAGAAAGTTCGGGGTGCGTTTTCTGAGCATGACCCGCCCCGGTGAAACGATTGTGTGTAGCGGCGTTATCACCAAAAAATACGAGCAGGACGGCCAGAATTTTATCGAGGCCAGTATCGCCGCCAAAAATACCGAGGGCGACACCAAGGCCAGCGGCAGTTTTACGGCGGTCTTACCCGGTAAAGCTTAAAACAGCAAAAGTAATTCGGATAAAACAAACGGTATTTCTTCAGCAATTATCTTCAAAATCCTAAAAGTGAGGTAGGTTCTAATGGCTATCAGATTGGATGGTAAGGTCGCGGTAGTGACGGGGAGCGGGCGGGGACTTGGTTTTGCCTATGCCAGAGCCCTGGCGGAGGCCGGGGCCAGCGTAGTTATCAATGATATGGACGCGGCGGCTGCCGAAGAAGCGGTTAAGAAGATTACCGAGGCAGGCGGCCAGGCGGTCGCGGAAATCGTCCCGGTCGGTACCGCCGAGTCAGCCGACGCCATTGTCAAACGGGCGGTTGATTCTTTTGGCCGCCTCGACATCCTGGTGACAAACGCCGGGGTCCTGCGCGACCGGGTTCTGTGGAATATGAGCGATGCCGATTTCGACCTGGTGATTCAAACCCACCTGAGGGGAACCTTTACCTGCGTCCGTTCAGCCTTCAAACAGATGCGGGCCCAGGGCGAGGGAGGCCGGATTATCACCATCGGCTCCCCGGCGGGCCAGTCGGCCAGTTTCGGCCAGACCAATTACTCGGCGGCCAAGGCCGGGATTGTCGGCTTTACCCGCACCTGGGCGGTAGAGTTCGCCAAGTTCAACGTTACCGTCAACGCGATAGTGCCTACCGCCCTGACCCAGATGACCGTGACCATTCCAGGGCTCGACCAGTACGCCGAGGCGGTCAACAAGGGCGAGGAAGTCGAGCTTCCCCACGAACTGCGGGCCAGCCTGGGCCTGCCGGAAGATGTCGCCCCGATGATTGTCTTCCTGGCCTCGGACGAAGCCAAAGAAGTGACCGGCCAGTGTATCGGGGTCGGCGGTGAGAAGATTTCGCTCTGGTCCCACCCGAAGGAAGTCCGTCAGGCCTTCAAAGATGGCGGCTGGACCCCCGAAGCTATCGCGGCGGATTGGAGCCGGACTATCGGGCAGCAACTCGAACCCTACGCGCCCCAGCGCAACAAATAGACGGCCCTGACCCATTAAGGAGACGCTGTGATGAATTTAGACGAACTGGTGGCAATAGACGTACATACCCACGCCCACGTTTCGGCCCCGAAGCTTTCCGCCGAGGAAGAAGCCGCCGCAAAAGAGGTCCAGGCGGCGGCCTCTAACTACTTCAAAGGCGAGAAAGCCCCGACCGGCCTCGACGAAATGGCCGAATATTATCGCCAGCGCAAAATGGCCTGTGTGGTCTTTCCGGTCGATAGCGAATCGGCCAACGGTATCACCCGGACCCCTAACGAACTGGTAGCCGAAGCGGCCATGCAAAACCCTGACGTATTTATCCCCTTCGCCAGCATTGACCCGGCCAAGGGCAAGATGGGCGCTCGCGAAGCCCGCCGCCTGATTACGGATTACGGTATCCAGGGCTTCAAGTTTCACCCCTCCACCCAGGAGTTTTACCCGAACGACCCGAAGGCGTTCCCGCTTTACGAAGCGATTGCCGAGTCGGGCAAGATTGCCCTCTTTCACTCCGGCCAGACCGGTATCGGGGCGGGTATGCGGGGCGGCGGGGGCATCCGGCTTAAATACTCCAACCCAATGTACCTCGATGACGTGGCGGTGGACTTCCCGGATATGCCGATAATTATCGCCCACCCTTCGTTTCCCTGGCAGGAGGAAGCCCTGGCCGTCGCGACCCACAAACCACAGGTCTATATCGACCTGTCAGGTTGGTCGCCCAAGTATTTCCCGCCCATCCTGGTCCAGTACGCCAACACCCTGCTCAAAAACAAGGTGCTGTTCGGCAGCGATTACCCGCTCTTTACCCCGGACCGCTGGCTGGGTGACTTTGAAAAAATCGCCATCAAGCCGGAAGTGCGGCCCCTTATTTTGAAAGAGAACGCGGCCAAACTGCTGCAATTAAAAGAGTAATTCTTCTAGGTAGCATTCCGTCTCTGGCACGGAATCATCCCTTGCAATTGAAACTTGCAAGGCTTTCGAAATGGCCAATGCAAACTTTTTCGATGTTTCTTTCGCCACATCCGGCGAGAAACTGGCCCATCACGCCAGTTTTATCAATCGAGGTTCGCTCGAACTGCATGTAATCTTCACTCGTGATTCAACTTCTCACAAGGTTTCCAGTTAGTGACTGCCTTATTTAACCCGAATAATCAAGGAGGATTGAGTGATGCGGAGAGTTAAAACAAAACTCAACCAAATCAGTGTGCTGGTTGTGGCGCTAATTGTTTCGATATCCCTGGCGGCCTGCGGTGACAATACCGCAACCACCGCCCCTGCCGCTACCACGGCAGCAGCTACCACGGCGGCGGCGACAACTGCCGCTACGGCTACTACCGCTGCCGCGGCTACTACCGCCAGCGGTTCGGCTACTACGGCGGCTACTGCCAGCGGTTCGGTCTGGCTGAACACCCCTGGCCAGGTTCCCGCCAATATTAAAGGCGGGCCGGGCGTTGACCTTGCCAATAAAACCATCACGGTTGCCAGTATTACCGACATGACCGGACCCGCTTCCAACGGCGGTCAACTGGCTTTCCGGTCGCTGACTACCTTTTTCAAAGGTTTGAACGACCGGGGCGGCATTGACGGCTTCAAGATTATTTATAATAACTACGATAGCCAGTATAGTCCGCAGGTCGCCACCCAGGCTTATAACAAAGCTATTGATAACACCGCTATGTTTAGCTTTATCCTCGGTACGCCTATCGTCGGCGCGCTTCAGCCCCAGATTGACCAGGATAAAGTCTTCTCTATCGCGGCCAGCTACGCCAGCAAATGGGTCAAAGACCCTAACATGCTCGTGGGCGGCACCACCTACCGGGTGGAACTGCTTAACCTGGTCGATTACCTGGTCAATAAAATGGGTAAAAAGAACCCGAAAATGGCTTTTGTCTACCAGGATGACGCTCTTGGCGCGGACATCGCGGCGGCTTACGATGTCGCTATCAAGACCTACGGTGTCCAGGATATGGGGCGGTTCGGTTACAAAGCGACCGATAAAGACTTTACCGGCCAGGCGACAGCCCTTAAAAATAGCGGGGCGGACTATGTCTTCGTGGGCGGCCTTTACAACCAGGCCCAGCAGGTTATCAGCACGGCCAGTTCGCTGGGTTACAACCCTACCTACCTGATGAACGTGATTGCCTGGGACGCCTCTATTTTCAACACCGGGGCCAAGGACGCCATCAAAGGCGCGCTAATTCCTTACAACGCGCCAAGCTGGACCAGTACCAATGTCCCGATGATTACCCAGATGAACGAAGATATTAAAAAATATCTGCCTAACGAACCTGAATCGAGCGGGTTCACCACCGACTACTTCGACGGTATCATAACCCAGGCCGTCCTCAAAAAAGCCATCGAAAGTGGCGACCTGAGCCGGGAAGGCATCTTGAAAGCGGCTAACTCCCTTCAGAATGTCGACGTGTTGGGCTATATTCCGCCTATGACCATCGGGACCGACCCCAACCAGCGGTTAATCAGCCGGGCTATCAAAATTGGCACACCCGATGCTTCCGCTCCAAGCAAGCTGAAACTGCTAACAGACGAATTCTATATGGGGGAGGCCGCCAAGAATTACGATTTCGCGACTGCCCCTTAATAACATAACCACCCGGTTATCAAACCAGGCCAACCGTAAAAAACGGTTGGCCCTTTTATTTTGCCTGAAAGAAAAAGCCGCTACCGGGTGGGTAGTGGCTTTTTCTTGTGAGGTATAAAACCTGCAACTAGGCTAAAGTCTTCTCAGCCGGGGGAACAATCTTGTGGACTGACCAGATTTTGCTGTAATCGAGTTCATCCTGGAGGATGGCGGGCAATTTGCCCTGCTGGTAGTCACGCATCAAGTCGAGCAGGGTCCGGCGCATACGGATAACCGCCACGTCGCTCACACCCAGGTGTTCTTTAGTACGGTCGGTAATAGCGCCCTGGCTTTCCTGGACGGCGAAATCTTCGAGCGGAATCGAGTTAAACCCGGAAAAATGTCCTTCACCCATTTTAGTGCGGTCCTGGCCCCAGACTTCCGCTGCCGTATACTTCGGCTGGTAAAAATCGTCTGGGTCGGGGCCATTCTTACCCGCACCAGTCTCAATATCAATCGTGTCCGGGTTGAGAGGGTTTTCCTGGTCCCAGATGAACTGCCAGTAGGTACACCACTCGTCATCAAGCGGCACCGAAACGGTGATGGTCTGGCGGGTCGGCAGGTTATTTGGGATATAGGTGTACCAGGGCAGGACATACTCGGTAATACGGTCAACCCTGGTGCCGTCCGGCCAGCGCCGCGCCGCGTTAGCGGTAAAACCGTAGGGCTGCTCGGTAAATTCGTAGCGCGGGGCCAGGTCACCCATCATACCGGGGAAAGCCCCCGTATTATCCTTGCCCGCAGGCAGGAAAGAGCGGTGCAAAGCTGTTACGTGGGCCGAATCGAGAAAACCTTCCAGCACCCCGGCCCAGTTCGAATGGAGGATGCCCTTGCGGATTACGACATTTTCCAGGGGCAATTCGGTAAACTCGAAGTTCGGAAACTGGGGCGGGTTTTCGCCGTCACCCAACCAGACCCAGACCACACCCCCGGAATCACGGACCGGAATCTTGCGGACGCGCACTTTTGAGGCCAAATTCGAACCGACCGGCTCGGAAGGCACTTCCAGCACTTTGCCTTCCATCCCGATTTTCCAGCCGTGAAAAATACAGCGTAACCCGCAATCTTCGTTGCGGGCCAGGGCCAGCGAGACACCCCGGTGCGGGCAGGCTTCTTCGAGAAAACCGGCCTCACCGCTGGGAGTTCGAAAGGCCACGAAGTTTTCGCCAAAGAGCCGGACCCGCAAGGGCGCGCCCCCGGCTTCCAGTTTGGCGGAGCGGGCGGCGGGCACCCAGAACTGGCGGAGCAGGTTGCCCATCGGGGTACCGGGGCCGACCCTGGTAAACAGTTCGTTTTGTTCTTTACTGAGCATGTGTCTTACCTTTCCGATTTTGTATAAATTGCGGCCCTGAAACCCCGAATGATGGTGGGGCTCAATAATAAGGGGGGTCTGGTTAAGAATAGCCGCTTATAAAATGAAAATTACTGTAATTCTTTACTGCTATAACCGAGCAGTCGGCGGGCGACAATCAGGCGGTTAATCTGGCCGGTGCCTTCAAACAAATCCTGGACGCGAGCGTCACGCATCCATTTTTCGACCAGGTTCTGGCAGCTATAGCCGTGCGGCCCCAAAATTTCGACCGCCTTCTGGGTCACCCAGGTCACCGTCTGGCCGGCCTTGCCCTTTGCCATCGAGGCTTCCAGGGTGTTTGACAAGCCCTGGTCGAGCAGCCAGGCCGCCCGCAAAGTTAACAGCCAGGCCGCTTGCCGGTCGGCTTCCATCCGTAAAACATCACGTTCGACTGCGCCGAGTTTGTGATAGGGCAGGTCGTAACGAACCGGGCGGCCCTGCCCGGCCAGGTAATCCTTGACGTACTCGATGGCAGCTCTCGCAATACCACAGGCGCCGGCGGCCACTCCCGGACGGCTGGCGTCAAAGGTTTTCATGGCCCCCTGGAAGCCTTTTTTATTGTCCGGGCCGGGTTGAGCCACCTCCGGGCTACCCAGGATATTGTCAAAGGGAATACGGCAGTCGTCCAGGGTAATAGCCGCCGTATCGCTCACCTTGAGACCCATTTTCTTGTCCAGCCGGGTCACGACAAGACCGGGCGTGCCGCTTTCAACCACGAAACTTTTCATCCCGGCCCGGCCCGCCTTCGGGTCAACGGTGGCCCAGACCACGATAAGGCCCGGTGAGTCTTTGGTGGCACGCTGGCCGTTGCTGCAAAAGATTTTCTCGCCGTTCAGAACCCACTCTTTGCCGTCCTCCGAAAGACGGGCCGTAGTCTGTATATGGGCCGTATCGCTCCCGGCGGCGGGCTCGGTCATCGCCATTGCGCCCCATTTCGGGTGCCCCTGGCTGAAACGAGTCAGGAAACGTTCGCGCTGTTCAGGCGTGCTGACCGCCCCAATAGCCGCCCCGGCCAGGGCCGGTCCCGGCGTGACCATCGTCAGGGCAGCGTCACCCCAGGCCATCATCTCGCTCACGTGCATCGAAATCATAAAACGTGGGAGTGACTTCCCGGCGCCTTCCGGGGCCTTGTTACTCCGCAACCCGCCTTCGAGTTGCTCGTTCCACATGGCGTTGATATAGCTCCAGGGCTGTTCGTACTCGTGGTCGTCGTAGTAGCGCGAGATAGGGCGCATAAACTCAACGGCAATGTTTTCGGCCCGCTTTAGTTGTTCCGCAAGCTCCGGCGACTTTTCAAAATCAATCATCGCAGTTAGTCCTTAGCTGACCTGTACCAGGCCGGACTGCCAGTATTTATCGCGCAGGTTCCGTTTAAGAATCTTCCCAGCCCCGCTCTTGGGCATCTCGCTGACAAACTCGACCGATTTCGGCACCTTGTAGCCCGAAATAAATTCGCGACAACGGGCGATAATCTCGGCCTCGGTCGCCTCCCAGCCCGGTTTGAGGACTACGACCGCGTGGACCCGTTCGCCCCATTTCGGGTCAGGTACCCCGATAACCGCCGCTTCCAGCACGGCAGGGTGGCAATACAGGGCGTTTTCGACCTCCGCCGAATAGATGTTTTCGCCACCGCTGATAATCATGTCTTTCTTGCGGTCAACAATATAGAAATAGCCGTTCTCGTCCTTGATAGCCAGGTCGCCGGTATGCAGCCAGCCGTTTCGCAACGCGGTAGCCGTTTCCTGGGGCAAATTCCAGTAGCCTTTCATGACATTGGGAGCCTTGACCGTCACCTCACCAATCTCACCGACCGGGACCTCCCGGTCAAGCGAATCGACCAGTCTGACCTCGATATTTATTCCCGGCACTCCGCAACTGCCCAGCAGGCGGGTGGCGGGGCTGTCCGGCGGGGCTTCCATCGCCCTTAGCATGTCCTCCCAGTCCAGGACCGTAATCGTAGGAGAGGACTCGGTCATGCCGTAGCCCTGGCGCAATTTGCAGGGAAGCAACTGGCGCATTTTCCGCAAAACCTCGACCGGGGTCGGGGAACCACCCGAAAATATCAATTCGAGGCTGGAAAGGTCGTAGTCTTTGATGGTGGGCACCTGTAACATCAGGTTAATCATGGTCGGGACCAGCCCGATATGGTTGACCCGCTCCCGCTCGATGATTTCGAGGGCTTTTTGAGCGTCAAATTTGGGCAGGAAGGTATGGCAGGCCCCCATCATGGTATAGCTGATGGCTGGGGCGGCGTCCGCGATATGGAACATAGGGGCGACATGGCAATAAACCGTTCTGGAAGTAACCTGGCCGGGGATAACCGTAATCAGGGCGTTATGGGTCAGATTCTTATGGGTCAGCATGACTCCTTTAGAGCGCCCGGTGGTGCCGCCAGTGTAGAACAGGCCGACCACGTCTTCCTCGTCAATCTCGGCATCCTGGTAAGCAGTCTCGGCGGCCCCCTCCCGGACCAGGGTTTCGTAGTCGAGAGCGTCTTCCGGGACAGGTTGGCCGGGCCGGTTATAGCGCACCACCAGTTGGGCAACCTGTTGAGCCGTTTCGAGTTGGGGGGCGAACTTTTCGTAGAGCGGCCAGAAAGTATCCTCGACTAACAGCGCCACTGCCCCGCTATCGTTGATGGCAAAACTGAATTCTGCCGGGGCGTAGCGGATATTGAGCGGAACGATAATCGCGCCCAGCCGGGGTATCGCGTAATAGGCTTCGAGGTAGGCGTAGCCGTTCGACATCAGAACCCCCACCCTGTTCCCCTTTTTAACCCCTCGACTGGCGAGGGAAGCCGCCAGGTTACGAGTGCGGGTGTCAAACTCCGACCAGCCGTATTTCACCGGGCCATCCGAGACGGCCAGCTTGGCGGGCAGGTATTGGGCATTATGTTTTATGTGAGTCAGCAGGGTCATAATAGCGCCTCGTCTAGTTGGGTGGGTTGAGTTGAACGGACTAATCTAAAATCCTGCCGGGATTAGTTATGGCCCCATACCTCGTGGGCAACCCTGGAACTGAGCTCAAGTTTGGCCCTCTCGTCCTCGAAGGATAGGCGGTTCCCCGCTTCGACCGAGGCAAAGCCACACTGGGGGCTGAGGGCTAATCGTTCTAACGGTACATACCTGGAAGCTTCCTCGATACGCTGCTTTAGTTCGTCGGCACTTTCCAGTTCGGGTTTCTTGGTGGTGATAAGGCCCAGGACCACGCCCCGGTCTTCAGGCATGTGCCGGAGCGGCTCGAACCCGCCGGACCGCTCGTCATCATATTCGAGCAGGAAATTATTAAATCTGGCGTTCTCGAAAAGACGGGCAATCGGTTCGTAATCGCCGCTGGCGTAGTAACGGCTGCGGTTGTTACCCCGGCAGACGTGAATCCCAAAGGTCACCCCCGGATGCCCGGCGATGATGGCGTTATCCATTTCGATACACATATCAATCAGCTTATCGGGGTTACTGCCCCGGTCGCGGTATTCCTGGCGAATCTGGGGGTCGAGCAAGGCGGCGTACTGGGGCGCATCAAGCTGGATATAGGTACATCCTAAACGGACCAGTTCGTCCACTTCGAGCCGGGAATAGTCCACGACATCGGCCAGGTAGGCTTCCTGGGTGGGATAGGCTGCTTTGGATTTGTCGGCGTCGTAGTAGGAGGCGGCCTGCTGGGCGCTCAGCATGGTAACCTTGCCCGGCTTTTTGGCCTTCGACCGCAAATAGACCCATTCTTCCGAGTTCATGCTGCGATACCACTTCAGCTTTTCGACCACCACCGGGCGCTCATAATCCATGGTAGAGCCGGAGTCATCCTTGAAATGGGTAAACCAGCCGCTATGTGAGCCGAAACCCTTGAGGGCCTCGAAAAACTGGCCCATAAACCCGAACCGCCGCATCTCACCATCGGTGATAACATCCAGGCCCGCCCCCTCTTGCAGGGCGATAGCCTCGTCTACCGACTTGTCTTCAAGCGCCTTGAATTCTGCCGGGGTCAACTGCCCGGCGGTCAACTGCTGGCGCGCTTCCTTTAAGTAGTCAGGCCGGAGCAAACTTCCTACAGTATCGCTGCGGTAAATCACGGGGCTACCTCCTCGTAGTATCCGGTTTGAAACCTTTTATATTATTTCTGCCTCGAAATATCAGCCAGGGTTAAGTTGCAGTTTTTGTTTGGACCTGTGAGCTAATAGCGCCGGTATTCGCGACCCTGGCGTGGTTGGATAAATTCTCAGGCGGCTAAATTCCGGTTCTTTCCGGTCATTCCATAAAGAGAAGACCGCGATTAATGGCAGGATTGGAAAAGAATTTAGACCGATACTGAGCTGCGTAAATCTTACAAAGAAGATAATTTTTTATATCACACATTTTACCAGGCTGTCAATAGGTAGAATAAATCCATCGTTTTTACTTATTATTTTGTTATATTTTGAACTAAAGTTGTACATTTTTCTACATATAGGCGGGTTGTGAAAAATAAGGGTAAAGGTTTCTGCCCGACCAGGCGTTCTGCAACATGTTGCAATAGTTGAGAGCTTTTTATGTTAAGGCAAGTACACTGGCCTCATTCCTGGCATGTTTGAGTATTAACTTCATTGAACCAAAACCTTGACAGAGATTATTAATAGTATTATATTACTAATAGTGTTAGCTATTCATGTTAAAGGCGGTTAAGATGGATTACAGAGAACTTGCTTTAGAGTTTATAAAAATTATGGAAAACTCGCATAAATTGAGACGAGCAAATCCGCAAAAGCAGATTGATGAATCCTTGCAAGGAGAACGTTTTGTACTGCAATTTATTGCTTCCCATAATGGTGATGTTTTGCCGAGTGAAATCAGCCATGAAATGGGCATTAGTTCTGCACGTATTGCAGTCACCCTGAACGGCCTGGAACGAAAAGGGCTGATTACCCGCCAGATTGATACCAGTGACCGCCGGAGGATTCTGGTGGACCTAACCCCCAAGGGGAAAACTCTGGTAGAAGAACGGCGTCAAGAAGCCCTGGAAAGGGTTACGAAAATGTTCAGCAAATTGGGCGAGCATGACGCCAGGGAATATGTGCGGATTACCGCTAAACTTGCGGAAGTAGATCTCCAGCAAAACGCCAGGGAATAAATTATAGTTACAGAAAAGTGACCACCTTTGATACCATTTTGCTAACACTATTAGAAACAAACTCTATTACATATTTTTAAGGAGTAATTATTATTATGTCAGAACAAACCCAGCCGTTGACGAATTTGCACCCTCTGATCGAGAAAGTGCAAAACGAAATCCGAGCACGTTTCGCCCAACAGAATCCAACGGCCAAAAAGGGGCAAATTGTTTTCGTGGGGTCTTCCTCCATGGAAATCTTCCCGATTGAAAAAATGCAGCAAGGGCTTGGCCTGGACAAACTGATTTATAATCGAGGCATCAGGGCAACGACAACAACGGACCTGCTGAAGTATATAGAGCTTTGCATATTTGACCTGGCACCGGACAAGGTTTTTATCAACATTGGGGCAAATGATATAGGCTTCGGCGTTCCTGAAGCCACTTTTCTGGCGAATTATGACGAGGTTTTACGGCAAATCAAGGAGAAATTGCCCAGGACCCAGGTGTTTGTGATGGCTTATTATCCGGTTAATCCGGTGGCGGATTTCGGTGAGTCAGAGACTGAGCACGAGTCTTTTTTTGCGACGCGAAATAATGAAATTCTTGCGGCAGCAAGTAGCAAAGTGGCTCTGTTGGCCCAAAAGTATAACTATGAATTTATCAATGTCAATGACGGTTTAGCCGATACTGATGGGAATTTGCGGCCAGAGCTTACATTTGATGGGGCGCACATGCTTCCTGCCGGGTATGAAGTTGTGCTTGAGAATTTGAAGAAATATTTATGATTAGCATCCGACAGCCACATCCTTGGGAACCCCTTGGGAGATAATTATCGCCGCCCGGCAGGTGAGCCACAATTTCACCTGTCGAGCGGCGAACTAAGGAGGAGGGGCCTGGCAGAGAAACCCCGGAATAGAGCAGAACTTCCGGTATTTTCTGCGTTACTTCTAAAAAGGCGGTAAACCGGGCTTTAACTCACCAGGGCCGGTTGAGCCGGGGCGCCGGTCAGGGCCAGTTCGGCTTCCATAAAGCCACAGGCTACTTCAGGGTTGCCCTCAGTCGCTATCCAGACATAGAATCTCTCTACCCTGGAGTTTTCACCTTCCGGTACGGGCGAAGTCAACTCAATCAAAGGTGAAATCTCGAAAGCGCCCACCTCGATGTCCTGGCTGCCGCTGGGGTTCTCTCCCCGCTGCCAGCCCCACAAAAGCTGGCCTTTCAGGGTGGTCGAACCATAATGCGAAACCTGGACCGAAACCTTTAACTCTTTGTCCTGGACTACCAGGTCAAGGCCGGGGTTTTGCGGTGTCAGGTCAAAGATTATGACGGTATCGGCATTGATAATGGCCGGTTCGTAGCCCCAGCCCTTAAGCTGGCGGTCGACGGTGTAGATGCCAACGACCTCATATTCCACGTCATAAAGCTCGGTGTAGGTATAACCCTGGAAAGCGGCGTGGCGGCGCAAATCCTGGGTCTGCCACCGAAAGAGCCATTCCTGCTCTTTGGGTAAAAAGCCCCCACCATATTCACCGTTAATAATGGGGATACTGGGGTGTTCTCTCCCCTCGACCGTCAGCCGGGTCTGACTATAGAGGGTATCGGAAAGCTGGTGCCCGAACCAGCTATCGCGGTCAGTCGCCAGGGCCCGCGAAATAGCCTTCCATTTTTCCATATCGCCGTCATAATAGTGCCAGTCAAGAATATCGGTCTTGACGTGCCACCAGCCGGAGTCGTCCACGATAGGCCGGGTTGAATCAAGCGACACCAGCAGGTCATAGGCGTGTTCGACCGCCAACTGCCGTTCTTCATCTTCGTTGGACTTCCAGTCGAGGCCCCATTCTTCGTTATAGATACCCCAGATTACGATGCTGGGGTGGTTGCCGTCACGGGCGACCATCGGGGCTAACTGGCTTTCAAAAAGCTCGACGCCTTCCCTGGAATAGCGGCTGAAACAGGGCGGTTCTTCCCAGACCAGCAGACCAAATTTATCGGCCCAGTAGAGCCAGCGCGGGTTTTCAAACTTGATATGTTTGCGAATCATGTTGAACCCGGCTTCCAGGGCCAGTTCGACATCCTTTCGCAAAGCGGCATCATCCGGCGCAGAATAGATACCCTCCGGCCAGAAACCCTGGTCCAGGGCCGCCCGGACATAAATCCGCTGGTCGTTGAGAAAGATAAATTCGCCCCTGACCTCGATTTTCCGCAAGCCGGTATAGGTGCGCACGCTATCCGCGCCATCAGGGCTTGCCAGGTTGACCACTACATCATAAAGGTACGGGTCGGCGGGCGACCAGAGGCGCGGATTTTCAATTTTCAGGACGGTGCTGAAACTCGTCTGCCCTTCGATAGAGATTTCCTGGGCGGCCTGACCTTCCACTGCGAGCGACAATTTAGCCACGGCGAGGCTCGGCCCTTCCAGCGTCCCCTGCACTTCAACGGCGTTTAGGTCCGCATTAGGCCGCAATTTCAGCGAAGCGATATAGGTCGCGGGACGGGCTTCCAGCCAGACGGTCTGCCAGATGCCGGTGCTGGGTGTGAAAGCGCAACCATCGTAATCGTCGGCAGGGATACTGCGCTGTTTGCCGTGTGGGATAAAACTTTTATCCAGGACCGTTTCTACCCGTACGACCAATTCCGCCGGACCGTCCGCCAGTTCCCCGGTCACATCAAAGCTGAAAGGCAGGTAGCCCCCGGTATGCTCGCCCACTTTATGGCCGTTCAACCAGACCGTGCAAGCATAATAGACCGCCCCAAAGTTGAGAATCGTGCGCAAATTTTTCCAATCTGCCGGGCGTTCGAGGGTGCGATGATACCAGCCGACTAACAGCCATTCCTGGTTGACCTGGGAGGCTTTCGATTCCCAGGGGAAAGGGACCACAATCTTCTGGGACCAGTCCGTCGTGCCAGCCTGGAACCAGCTTTCTTGGAGGCCCACGTTATCGGGGTCGGCTTTAAAATCCCATTCACCGTTCAGGTTTAGCCACTGCCGGGAGCGGTCAAAATCTGGCCGGGGATACTCAGGATGCGGAATCATAGTATAAGTCCTTTTCTTCCATATCAGGACTTTCGCCTGAAACACTCTCTTTGAGGTGGTTTAGCGCCGATACGCTGGCATTTCCAGCCGCAAAGCGAAAGTCGTGAATATTCTTTGCTAATAATGTCCGAACCGGACCTGGATATTATGGCCCTGGCCGGGTTCACCACGCGCCGACCGGGCCGCCGAAGTCAGGTGGGCAATTTCCTTTTCCCCGGTCCAATAGACGCTCGACCAGACATTTTCCTTCACCCACCAGGCTTCCCAGGGAGCCTCCCGGTTGGTGTACCAGGTTTCACCGGCATCAAAGGAATAGGAGAGTTGCTGGGAGTTGGAGGTTACGAAAAGCGTATTATCGGGGGCTATTTCAAGATAGGGGCCTCCCATCTGGTCGGGGATGGGTTGTCCCAGACCCGGTTCCCAACTGATTCCGTCTTTCGACCGTTTGAAGTAAACGTTGCAATCCTTCGTGCCGCACACTTCAAAGACGACCATGTAGCTGCCGTCGGCCAATTTTCCCCAGACCGGCATACCGGGACGCGCCCTGGCATCTTCTGTATCCCAGGCGACCCAGATTTCCGGTCCCCAGGTGCGACCGCCATCCTCCGAGACCTTTTGCGAAATTATCTGGCTGTAAGAAGGTTCTTCGGTGACATGCTTTTCACTGGCGTACATTACGGAAAGGGTTCCGTCGGCGAGCCTATAAAAATGTGGCTCGTAAATGCCCTTATCCGGGTCACCTAAACTGCCGGGCTCTCCCTCGGCTTCGTCAATAGTGCTTAAAAAAGCCCAGGTCCGGCCTCCGTCCTGGCTCCGGTAGACCGGCAGGCGGTAGGACTCCTGCCAGCGTACCGAACGCATCGCCAGGAGCAGAGTACCGCCAGCCAGTTCGATAATCTGGCCGTTATCGAGGTCGCGTCCCGGGTCGGCAAGCTGAGCGAGAGTTTGCCAGGTCCGGGCGTTATCATGGCTAATGGCTACTTCCAGTTTATTCCCGCCTGTAGGGTCGAAAGTGTAGCCATTGTTGTCATAGATGGTGTAGACAAGGATCCAATCTCCCGTTGCTAACCGGGTCATGCGGGGATACTGCGAGCCGAACTGGCCCGGCGCGATTTGCCGGGCATCTAACCCGGCCCCTTCATAATGGGGCTGGTTGTGAATCAAGATGGCTGGTTCCCACCGGACCAGGTCTCCGATTCGGTCCATTTTAAGAGCCTCCTGTTTGCCCTTGGGCAGGTAAAGGATTTGCCTGGGTTGTCCTGAGTTAACCGGGGTAGCCAGGGATAGCCCTGGCCAACTCCATCCCTTACCTGCCGCTCGTTAGTTTGGTTTAGCGAAGTTACTTCTGCAACCCGGCGGCTTTGACTTCGTTGACGAAATCACCGGCCATCTTTTCCAGCGCCTGTTTCGGGGTCAAATCACCCTTGAGAGCCGACTGGACGTAGAGTTCTTCCACGTCGTTCAGCTTGGTGACCAGGCCCGGAATATCGACATCGGCCAGGATTTTGCCAGCCGCAAACGACTTGAACAGCACCGGGTAGACCGGGTTGGAAGACGCGACCTCAGGCCGGTTGTAGTTGGAGGTTCGGGTCGGGTCGATAGTATGCTGCACCATCAGCAACTGCATGTCCTTGCCGGAAAGGAACTCGATAAACTTGTAAGCCAGTTCCGGTTCCTTGGTGGTGCTGGTGATGGCAAAACCCCAGCCGCCGAGGGTCGGGGAACCGCCGGGCGTCACGGCCACTCCAACCTTGCCCTTGACCGGCGAGGTATCGGTCTGTGAGATGATGTAGAGGCCCGGCCACTGCTCCATCATGGCTACCTTGCCGTCCGAAAATAACTTGTTGCCATTATCCCACTGGAGTTCCAGCCATTCCTTGGGCGCGTACTTCTTCAGGTCAATTACGTCCTGGAGAGCTTTGACCCCACCGTCGTTATTAAAGGCCGGTTGGAAAGTGGTGGCGTCAAAATCCTTCGCTCCGTAAGCACCCAGGCGGTTGGTCCAGTTCCAGCGACTGTTGGACTTGGAACCCATCGAGCTAAAGCCGTAATCGGTCGGCGAATCGGGATTGAGGCTCTTGGTAAAGAAGGCCGCGACCGTTTTGAGTTCTTCCATGGTGGTAGGAACCTTCAAATCGGTGTTGTTTTTGGCTTTGAAGGCGGCCTGCATTTTGGGGTCTTCAAAGATGTCCTTGCGATAGAAGAAAAGCTGCACGTCCGGCTTATAGGGCAGGGCCACCAGTTTGCCCTGGTACTTGCCGTAGGTTTCGAGCAGGGCCGGTACAAAATCGGCCATATCCAGGTTCGGGCTGGCGATTTTACCGGTGGTAAAGGGAGTCAGGTCCTGGATTTGATTGGCGTAAGCGTAGCCGTGCAGGTTAGCGATAGGCATAGCCATGCCGTCAAAGTGATGGCCGACCTGCAAATCGAGCTGGACTTTTTCCATAAAGGAATCGCCGGGGAAGGTTTGCATTTCTACGGTAGCCCCGGAAACTTTCTGGAAATAAGGAATAACTTCTTTGATAGCGGTGGTCAAATCGCCGTCCGCCGTGACAAAGACCAGCTTTTTACCGGCGTACTGGCCTTTCAGGGTGCCGCCGCTATCCAGGTCTTTGAGCTTAATCCCGAAAACTTCCGGGGCAGCGCTGGCGGTCGGGGCCGCAGTCGTAGCGGCGGCGGTGGTAGCTCCGGCGGCGGCAGTGGTAGCGGTGCCACTGGCGGCGGTAGTAGCCGAGGTGGCAGGGGTGGCGGTGTTGTCACCGCAGGCCGCTAAAATACCACTGGTGACCAGGATGCCCCCTGTCAGGGCCACGAACTTGCGGCGACTTAGCCGTTGTTTGGATTGTTCAGACATCGTTATCCTCCTTGAAAAAGCTAACACTTAATAAACTTTTACATCGAGCCGGATGTAAAAGGCTTGGTACGATTCCGTTAACGTGCTTGCATGCTGTAACGTTGGCCTGGTTGGGCTTTTACTCAGGGCTGGCTAATGTCTTAACCCTTGACGGCGCCAGCCGTAAAGCCGCTGACCAGGTACTTCTGAGCGAAAATAGATAGCAGAAAGGCCGGTATAATTGCAATGGTACCTGCCGCCGAAAGCGTTCCAAAGGGGGTATCCTTCTGAAGCTGGATTAACCCTGCGATGGCTAAAGGTAAAGTTTTGTTGTTGTCACTGAAAATCAAGATTAAGGCGGTGCCAAATTCGTTGTAGGCCGCGAGAAAATTCAGGATAGAAGTCACCACTATCCCCGGCACAACCAGCGGCAGGGCCACCTGGCCGAACATTTGAAGCTGACCGCACCCGTCTATTTTGGCGGCGTCATAAATGTCGGTAGGTATCTTGTCGTAAAACCCTACGAAAAGCCAGACTGCCAGGGGCAAAGTGGCCGTGATATAGACCACGATTAAGCCGGTGAGCGTATCCAGCAGGCCAATCTTGTCGAAGATGACGAAGTAGGGTAGGGTAAAGACCAGGCCCGGCACCGTCCGAATCGCCAGTATCAGGTACAACCAGAAATACTTACCCCGGAAGCGAAACCGGGAGAAACCGTAACCCGCCAGGGCAGCTATCAGGACCGAGACAATGGTCGTGCTGACTGCCACGAACAGGCTGTTGAGAAAGTAGAGGCCCATCTGGTTGTTATTGATAACCTCGTTGTAATTGTCGGTGGTCGGGCTGTAGGGAAAGACCTCCGGCGGCAAGGTTAAAATCCGGTCGGGACTCTTGAAAGAAGTCGTCACTGCCCAGTAAATCGGGAAGGTAAAGAACAGCATGAAGACGACTACCAGGAAATAAATCCAAATCCTCTCTAATCTTGATGTTCTCATAATCTTTTACTCTCGCTCCAAGCGCCTGGTATATTCGGTGGTCGAAACCTGGCTATCGCTTACAGTAAAAAGCTAAACTTCAACGTTTCTACTGGACAACTTCAAGAAAATCAAGGTGAATGCCACAATTATGACAAAGAAAATAAAGGCCCCGGCAGAGCCACCGCCTATATCGGAATAGCGGAAGGCAGTCTTGTAGATAACCGTGCCGATGGTTTCGGTGGAGTTGCCCGGCCCGCCATTGGTAAAGACGATAACCGAGTCGAAGACCCGCAGGGCGTCCATCACCCTGATTGAGACTATCAGGGCAATAAAGTTGCGAATTATCGGCAGGTTAATCCTGAAAAGGATGGTGCTTTTGCTGGCCCCGTCAATCCGCGCCGCTTCGATAAGGTCGGTCGGAATGGTCTGGAAGGCCGCCAGGAAGATAAGGACACAAAACGGCGTAGAACTCCAGATGTCAATGACCAGGATAGCAATCTTGGCCGGGAGTTCATCTCCAATCCAGCTAACCGAAGGCAACCCCAGCACGCTGATGACATAGTTGACCGGCCCGTAGATGGCGGCAAAGAGAACCTTCCACATGATGGCCGACACGACCGGCGCTAACATTAGCGGCAGGATAAACAAGCTCCGAAAGATTTTGAAGCCTTTTTGCATGACCCGGTGATTGAGGACGAGCGCGACGCTCAGGCCGAGCACCAGGTTGACCGAGACCGAGATGAAAGCGAAGGTAAAAGTCCAACCAATCGAGCCAATAAAAGTCGGATTAGAAAGTATCTTGATATAGTTGTCCAGGCCGTTGAAACGGATTGCGCTGTCTGGCGCGCCCAGACGGTATGATTGAAAACTGATAACCAGGGAATAAAGGATTGGGATTATCGCCAGGAGAATAATAAAGAGAATGGCCGGAAGTACAAACAAATAGGGGGCCAGTTCAAACCTTTTTCTTCTTTGATACCTGGTTATCTGCTGATACTTTGTTATCTTCAACATTGAGATAAGCCTTCCTTAATTGGGTGTGTTATATAACTGATAGTATAATAGAATCTCGATATTGTATATACTAGGCTTAGTATAATTTATGCAATTTACAGGAATTAAAGTATATAAATAAGAAATTTTCATAAAGGCATGATATACTAATATGGATATATGTCCCAGAGGTTGTTCCTACCTAGTATACTAAGTTGGTTTCCCGGTGTTGTCCCTCCAGGCTAAAGGGTTTGTGTCCATACCAAAAATGAATTAGGGCTAATACAGGAAAATATGAATAAAGCAGCGTTGTACAAACAGATTCAAAGCGACATTACCAACCAGATCAAGTTAGGCAAACTCAAGCCGGGGGATAGAGTCCCTTCCGAGAAAGAACTGGCCGAGAGTTTTAACGTCAGCCAGATTACCTCCAAACACGCCCTTATCGGGCTGGCCGAGGAAGGGTTGATTTACCGGATAAAGGGGAAAGGCTCCTTCGTTTCGGAGCAGACCAGCCCCGACCCCAACAAGCATAAGGGGGGCGGCCTAATCGGCCTGATTTTCCCGACCATGGTGATGCCGGTCGAAATCGAGCTTTTTCAATACCTGGAAAAGTTGATATACCAGAACGGTTTCCAGTTGCTGGTCAAGATTTCGCACGAAAAGTTGGAAGAAGAGTCGACCGCGATCCAGAAGTTTTTAGAGGTTGGTGCAAAGGGGCTTTTTATTCTGCCTACTATAAACGAACTGTATAACGAAGAAATCCTAAAATTAGCCATCGCCCGGTTCCCGGTAGTGCTGGTAGACCGCTACCTGAAAAATATCCAGACCAGCAGCGTCTATTCGGATGGTTATAACGGCACCCGCATGGGGGTGGCTTACCTGGTCGGGCGCAACCATAAAAAGATTGCCCTGATTTCACCGGACAGCACCAACTCGGCGACGGTGGACCGCCGGGAAGCTTTTGTCGCAACCCTGATGGAGAACAATATCCCGATTGATAAAAGCAACTGGTGCATCGTGCCGCGCCAGGTCATCCTGAGCGGAAGCGAAGGGGATATGGTCTACAATTTTTTCAAAAGCCATCCTGACGTGACCGCCTGTTTTTGCGTGGACTACCACATGACGAAGCTAACCTGCGAAGCGATGGAGCGATTGGGCCGGGTAATCGGCCAGGATATCGAGGTAGTTTCTTTCGACCCGCCCGGTTACGCCAATATCTGTTACCTGTCGCAGGATACCAAGGCTATCGCCCAGAACGCCTTTCGTATTATGTTAAATCAAATCGAGGATAACAGTAAGATAGATTCGCTGATGGTGCCGGTTCAGCTAAATACCGCGCCGCCCCGCCGCCCGACCATCTCCTTTAACGAAAGCTTCTATTTTAGAATTCTTTAGCATTCAAGATTATTTCTGGCGCAACTTTAGCTCGCGGTAAGCCTGGGGAGATAGCCCGACCACGGCCTTGAACTGGCGCGAAAAGGCACTGTGGTCGTTATAGCCGCAGGCGTGGGCGATTTCGGCGACATTAGAGTTTTCCTCTAGCAGTTTAGTGGCCGCTTCAAGTCTGATTTTTATGATAAGTTGCTTGGGGGTGAGCTTAAAAATCCGCTTGATATAGCGTTCGTACTGGGCGACCGAGCAGCCTGTCAGGGCGGCCAGTTGTTCGACCGTCAAAACCTCGGAATAATGCTCGTAGATGTAGCCGACCGCTGCCCCGATGCGCCGGTAGACCGGGTGTTTCTGGTCCGGCATCTGTAAATCCCGCGACAACCCTACCAATCCCACCACTTCGCCGGACGAATTCGTCAGGGGGAATTTATCGGTCAGGCACCAGCCCGATTTCTGGTTGTCGTAGAGATGCAATTCGAGGCGGTCCAGAATCGGCTGGTTGCGGTCTATAACAAAGCGGTCCTGCTCGATATAGCTGGCGGCCAGCGAGGGTGGGAAAACATCCCAGGCCGAGCGTCCAATGATTTCGTGTTTGTGCCGCAATCCGCACCGCCGCACCAGCGCCATATTGACCGCCACATAACGGGCTTCACGGTCTTTAACCACGAAAACCATATCGTCCAGCTTATCGAATAAAAGCTGGGCGTAAAAGGGGTCGGCCAAATCCTCAAAACTGCCTGCAAAGACCTTTTCCAAGTTGCCTCCTGGCCGCAAATCCCAGTCGGGACTATGCAAAAATCGTCGTCACACCTGCCATTATTTTACAAGACAAAACCCCTTTTTCCAATTACAATAGACCGGTAATGCAAAGTTTTTAGTTTTTTCACATATTATGAAAATATAATAAGAAAGTCAGATTTGAAAAACCCGGTCATAAAGAAAATTTGGGAGGTTAACCGGCGCATGCAGAAGATAAACATTTTGGACTCACACACCGGGGGCGAACCGACCCGGTTGGTGCTGGCGGGCGGTCCTGACCTGGGCCGGGGCTCGATGGCCGAACGAAAAAAGGTTTTCAAACAATATTACGACTATTTCCGCTCGGCAGTGATAAACGAACCACGCGGCTCGGACGTTATCGTAGGGGCGTTGTTGTGTGAACCGGTCGAAGAAACCTCCGCCGCCGGGGTCATCTATTTCGATAACGCCGCCTTCCTGGATATGTGCGGTCACGGCACCATCGGCGTGATTACCTCGCTTGGTTATCTCGGCAAAATTAAACCGGGCGAGCACCGCCTCGAAACCCCCGCCGGGACGGTCACGACCCGTTTGCATGAGGACGGGCGGGTGACGGTCCATAATGTCCCGGCCTACCGCCACGCCAAGGATGTCACGGTGAATTTGCCCGGCTACGGAGAAATTACCGGCGATATTGCCTGGGGCGGCAACTGGTTCTTCCTGGTGGACAATCACGGGCAAGACCTAAAATTTGAAAATATCGACCGCCTGACCGATTTTACCTGGCGGTTGCGACTGGCGCTCGAAGAAGCCGGGTTTACCGGGGCGGGCGGCGCGCTGGTCGAACACGTTATCCTCTACCAACCGGGCGAAAACGGGGCCGATAGCAAGAACTTCGTGTTGTGTCCCGGCAAAGCCTACGACCGTTCACCCTGCGGGACGGGCACCAGCGCGAAAGTGGCCTGCCTGGCCGCCGATGGCAAACTCGCGCCGGGCGAAGTCTGGGTCCAGGAAAGCATCGTAGGGAGCCGCTTCGAAGCCACCTACCGCCTGGAAGAAGATAAAACCTGGCCGAGCATCACCGGGCGGGCCTATGTCACGGCGGAAAGCAACCTGCTCATAGACGAGACCGACCCTTTCCGGTACGGCATCAATTACGAAAAATAAGATGAAACGCGAGTTTGATGTCCTGGTAATCGGGGCTGGCATAGTTGGAACCGCTTGCACCCTGGAACTGGCAAAAACCGGCCTGACAGTGGCGGTACTGGAAGGGGACACGGTGGGGAGCGGGGCGACCGCCGCAGGGATGGGCCATATCGTGGTGATGGACGACAGCCCGGCCCAACTGGCCCTGACGCGCTATTCCCAACTGCTCTGGGACGAGTTGGTCCAGTCCGACCCGCGCCCGCACGAATACCACCCCTGCGGCACCCTCTGGCTGGCCGCCGACGCCGAGGAAATGGCCGGGGTCGAGCTAAAGCAGGAGCTTTACCTGAGTCACGGTATTCCCTGCCAGCCCATTGGGCGGGAAGAACTTTACCGGATGGAGCCGAATGTCCGGCCCGGCCTGGAAGGTGGCTTCCTGGTGCCCGGTGATAGCGTGGTCTATCCGCCGTCCTCGGCGGCTTACCTGCTGTCTAAAGCCAAAAATTTTGATACGACTTTTATCCGGGGCCAGGTCACGGAACTTGTTCCCGGCGGCGTGAGACTGGCGGACGGCGCAACTCTGAAAGCCGAAAATGTCGTGGTCGCGGGCGGTTGGAACTCTAAAAAGTTGCTGCCTGAACTACCGATGCGGGCCAAAAAGGGGCACCTCGTCATTACCGACCGCTACCCCGATTTTGTAAAGCACCAGTTGGTCGAAATGGCCTATATCAAGAACGCCCACGCCAGCGAAGGCGATTCGGTCGCCTTTAACGTCCAGCCTCGTCCGACCGGGCAGGTGCTTATCGGTTCGAGCCGCCAGTATGACCGCGAGGATGCGTCCATTGATTTTGCCATCCTGGGCGTGATGTTGCGACAGGCTTTCGGCTACATGCCGGGCCTGGCTGAGCTTTCGACCATCCGGGTCTGGACCGGGATTCGCCCGGCCACGCCCGATGGGCTGCCTTTAATCGGGCCTTACCCGGCCCAGGCGGGAGTCTGGCTGGCGACGGGACACGAAGGGCTGGGCATTACAACGGCCCTGGGGACGGCCCGCTTGCTGGCGGCCCAGCTTACCGGGCAACCCGCCGAAATTGCGACCGAGCCTTACCTGCCGGCCCGGTTTAGCGAGGAGTTGGCCCATGTCTGAGATAAAACTGCGGGTGAACAACCGGGAAATCACCGTCAAGGAAAATACCATCCTGGCAGCGGCCCTGGCAAACGCCGGGATAGCGGTCTTTCGCGAGTCGGTCCAGGGGGAACCCCGCACCTTTCTGTGCGGGATGGGGATTTGCTACGAATGCCGGGTCACGGTCAACGGCGCCCCCAACCGCCTGAGCTGCCAGGTGCTGTGCGAAAACGGCATGGAGGTAACGACTTCCGAAGCCGTCTTACCAACCGGGGAGGCCGGGCGTGAATAAACAAGCGTTTGACCTGCTGGTAATCGGGGCCGGACCGGGTGGTATCGCGGCGGCAGTTGCGGCAGTTAAACCCGGCTTAAAAGTGGCCCTGCTTGATGAAAACCCCTTCGCGGGTGGGCAAATCTGGCGAGGCGGTCCCCGTAAAGCCGCTACCACCGAAGCCCAGGGCTGGTTTGCGCGCCTTGAAAAGGTGCCGGGCCTGACCTACCTTTCGGAGACAAAGGTTATAGCGCCGCTGGGGGAAGGCCGCTTGCTGGTCGAGACCAAAAACGAAGCGGGCGAAATTTCATATAAAAAGTTAATCCTGGCAACCGGGGCCAGGGAACTATTTTTACCTTTCCCCGGCTGGACCCTGCCGGGAGTGAGTGGGGCCGGGGGTTTACAAGCCCTGGTCAAGGGCGGCCTGACCATCGCCGGAAAAAGGGTAGTGGTCGCCGGGAGCGGGCCCCTGTTGATGGCGGTCGCGGCCTACCTTAAAAGCAAAGGAGCGGAAATCGCCCTTGTCGCCGAACAGGCCCCTTTACAAAAACTGGCCCGTTTTGGCCTGGGGCTGGCCGGGTCCGCCTCAAAGACCCGCCAGGCGCTCGGCTTTGGGTGGCAGTTGCGCGGCATCCCTTATAAAACCGGGGCCTGGGTCGAAACCGCCGAAGGCACCCACCGCCTGGAAAGCGTGACGGTTCGGCAGGGTGGGAAAAGCTTGACCGTACCCTGCGATTACCTGGCCTGCGGCTACGGGCTGGTACCAAATTTGGAATTGCCCCTGGCGCTCGGTTGCCCGGTTAAGGACGGATTCATCGTGGTGGACGAGTGGCAGCAGACCGGACAACCCGGTATCTATGCCGCTGGGGAGCTAACCGGCATCGGGGGGCTGGAAATGGCCCTGGTCGAGGGGCAAATCGCCGGGCTGGCGGCCTGCGTAGAGGGCGAGAAAGCGCGGCTTCTTTTTAAAGAACGAGAGAAAGCCAAAAAATTTGCGGACCTATTAAACCGGACCTTTGCGCTCCGGCCTGATTTAAAACGGCTGGCCCGGCCCGAAACGATAATTTGCCGCTGCGAGGACGTGCGCTACCGTGATTTGCAAAGTTTCAGCGATTCGCGCAGCGCCAAACTGCAAACGCGCTGCGGGATGGGGCCGTGCCAGGGGCGGGTCTGCGGGGCGGCTACCTCTTACCTGTTCGGCTGGGAGCCGGGACAGGTCCGCGCCCCAATCAAAGCGGCCCGGCTCGGCAGCCTGGTGCTGGCGGAAGCGGCCACTGAGACCGAAGAAGCCAGCGTATAGACTAGAAGAAATGAGTTATTTTAAGCAGGCATTTTGCCCGGCAAAAAATTTAGTTGATGGAAAGAGGAAGGACCGATGAATGTTTCCTGGAAGGGTGTAATCCCGGCGATTTCTACCAGATTTAACAGTGATTACAGCGTTGACTACGATTTCGTGGCTGAACACGCCAAATGGCAGGTCGAAGCCGGGTGCGCCGGGATTGTGCCTCTTGGCTCGCTTGGTGAGGGCGCAACCCTTTCTTTTGACGAGAAAGTAAAAATAGTCGAGACCTTAATCAACGCGGTCGGTGACAAAGTGCCGGTCATTCCCGGTATCGCCTCCCTTTCGACCGCCGAAGCGGTCCGGTTAGCCCAGGCCGTTGAAAAAGCGGGGGCCAGCGGCCTGATGGTGCTGCCGCCTTACGTCTACTCGACCGACTGGCGCGAGATGAAAGCCCACGTGGCGGCGGTCATCGGGGCTACCAACCTCCCGGTAATGCTCTATAACAATCCCCCCGCCTACACCACCGACTTCCTGCCCGAACAGATGCTTGAACTGGCCGGAGAATTCGCTAACTTCGTCGCCGTCAAGGAATCGAGCGCCGATGTGCGCCGGGTCAGCGCCATCCGGGCCATTCTGGGCGACCGCCTGAACATCCTGGTCGGGGTGGACGATGCCATTGTCGAGGGTATAATGGCCGGGGCGAACGGCTGGATTGCCGGGCTGGTCAACGCCTTCCCCCACGAGTCGGTCGAGCTTTTCAACCAGGCTATTGCCGTCCGCGAGGGCAGCGGGGATAAAGCCAGCCTGGAAAAACTTTATTACTGGTTCCTGCCGCTCTTACGAATGGATAACGGCGCGAAATTCGTCCAGTATATCAAATTTGCCCAGGAAACAGTCGGCAAAGGCAGCGCCAGGGTCCGCCCGCCGCGCCTGGAACTGGCCGGTGACGAGTTAACCCGAACCCAGGAAACCCTGGCCCACGCCCTGGCTAACCGCCCGTTAGTAGCGGCCCGCTAAGTCCGAGTTTTTCTACTCCTAACAAAACGCTCATGATTATAAAAATTACCCCGGTTCAAATGAGCCGGGGTAATTTTTTGAATTGGGTAAGCTATCTTCAGTCGAGGACTACCAGGCCCAGGGGCACATCGTCAATCGGCTCGTCCGGCTCGTCTTTGCCTCTGAAATGGGGTGGTTGCGGGCCGGTTGAGGCCGGGACCGGGTTTTGCAAAGCCTCACAAGCCCGCAGGATAGCCTGGTCGGCGCTCCAGAGAAATTTGTCAGCCCCGAATAAATCGACCAATCCGGCCCGTTCGAACATGCGGTGGACCTGGGGCGAAAGGCCGGTGAAATAGAGCAGCCCACCTTTTTCTCGCTGGCTCCGCCACAAATGCTCCACGGCATGCAAGCCCGACACGTCAATCAAAGGGACGCCCCGCATGGACAAAATCAGCACCCGGCTATCTTCCATGCTTTCCAGGCGGCTGACCAGTTGCCCGGCGGCCCCGAAGTAGAGCGACCCGCCGACATAAATCACCCACATATTTTCGGCTTCGTATGGGATTGTATGTCCTGCCAGGCGCAACCGCTCCCAGTCCACGCTGGTTGCCGTTATGTCCAGCCGCGAAACCTGGGTTATAAACAATACCAGGCTCAGGACAATCCCGATAATGATAGCCTGGCTCAGGTCGAAACTTATTGTCGCCAGCATGGTCACGACCATCACCGTCAGCGGCCCTTTGAGGCGGCGTTTGAAGTAAAACCGGATGAGGTGCCACTCGTTCATGCGAATGGCCGTAATCATCAAGACCCCGGCCAGGGCTGCCAGCGGGATACGGGCGATGACCCCACTCAATAATAAGACGCAGACCAGCAGACTGACCGAGTGGACGAAACTGACCATGCGGGTGAGGCCCCCGGCCTTGACGCCGACGGTCATACGGGCAATCGCGGCGGTAGCCGGGACCCCGCCGAAAAAGGGAATGATAAAGTTGCCGACGCCCTGGGCCACCAACTCCTGGTTGGCGTTCAACTTCTGGCCGGTCATGCGCCCGGCGACAAGCCCCGCCAGGAGGCTTTCAATGGCGCAGAGGGCCGCAATCGCCGTGGCCGGGGCCAGCAGGTCGCCCATTATTCCCAGGTCCGACCAGTTAAAACGGTAGCGGTCGTCCAGGATAATACTGGCCGGGACCGTCCCGATAGTAGGGGTATTCCAACCCAGGCCCCAACTTAAAGCAGTCACCAGCGAAATGCTTATGAGGGCCAGGGGCCAGCGGGCCGTGAATTTTAACAGGGGCAGGGACGCCATCAGGCCCATCACAATCAGGGCGCAGGCGACAGGCTCAAAAGAGACGGGCGGCAGGGCGTGGGTGAAATAACCGATAATTTTCAGGGTAGTGCTATCGGCGGCGGGAGTCTTCACCCCCAGGAAATTATCGATTTGCCCGGTGAAAATAATCAGGGCAATCCCGCTGGTAAAACCGGTAATCACCGGGGCGGGGATAAAATTAATAATCCGGCCCAGTTTGAAAAGGCCCAGGCCCACCAGGATTAGCCCGGCCATGATAGTGGCAATCCATAGACCCGGTAGACCGTATTTTTGCACGATGACAATTAAAATGGCCGACATCGCCCCGGTCGGCCCGCTAATCTGGTAGGGAGCGCCGCTTAACGCCCCGATGATAAACCCGCTGACGATAGCGGTCACCAGGCCCGCCGCCGCCGTGGCCCCGCTGGCAATCCCAAAGGCCAGCGCCAGGGGCAGGGCTACCGCCGCCACGGTCAGCCCGGCAATCAAATCGCTCTGGAAATGTTTCAAGGAATAACGGGAAAATTCAGTGCGCCAGAGCTGAAAAATCGCAATATTTCTTAGCATGGACTACCTTATTTGATTCTGGTATTGGATTTTAGTCGGCAGGTGGGAGTTTTTCGTTATCCAGTTGAGAAAGCAACTCCTGTGTACCGATTAACTGGTTATTGAAGATGGTTCGGGCGATGTCCAACAGGTCAAAAATCATGGGGTCGCGGGCGCTATAAAAGATGCTGGTGCCGCTCTTTCGAGTCTGTAAAATATTTTTCCCGCGCAGGACGCTTAATTGCTGGCTCACCGAACTCTGGTCCAGTTCGAGCAGCGACTGGATTTCGGTTACGCTCTTTTCACCTTCCCGCAAGACCTCCAGGATACGGATACGGACCGGGTGGGCCAGGGCCTTGAAAAACTCCGCTTTGAAGTTTTGAAGGGTATAGGGCATGCTTTCTCACCTCCCAAAGATGATATTAATTATATATTTGAATATTCTAATGTTATAATCTTTTTTCGTCAAATGGGAAAACCTTATCCGTTTGATAGACAAAAAAAAGAGCCAGCCGCTAAAATTGACGGCTGGCTCTTTTCTGCCGATTGTAAATTATTTATTCCCAGGATTGTAGGGTGCGGAAGTGCCCCGCACGACTAACTCGACCGGTAAGGTGATACGGATAGGCAGGTCGTTAGGGTGGGCCGCCCGCTCCAGTAGATACCGGATAGCGAGGCGACCTTTCAGTTCGTTGTGGTCATTGATAGAGGTTAGCGGCCAGTTATACAGTTCGGAAGGTTCCAGGTCGCCATAACCGACCACGCTGACGTCTTCGGGAATTCTTTTCCCGGCATTTTGCAGCACCCGGATAGCCCCGAAGGCCATGTAGTGGTTGGCGCAAAATACCGCCGAAAAATCGACCCCTCTTTCGAGCAGTTCGAGCATAGCGTTTTCGCCGCCTTCGCTGGTCAGTTCGTTCCGGCTAATGAGTTCGGGGCGGACCGGCAACCCGGCCTCGCGCAGGACGATTTCATACCCGTACTGGCGGTGCTGCATACCATAGCGTTTGGGGCCATTTATCAGGGCGATATTGCGGTGGCCGAGCCCGATTAAGTACTCCATAGCGATTATGGTGGCGTCCTGGGCGTCATTGGTTATAACATCAATCGGCACTTTGGGATACTGGCGGGGGTCAATCATCACTACCGGGACTCCTCGCTCGTAAAGCCCCTGGATCAACTCGGGCGCGCCGAAGTTTATCAGCAAAATACCATCGGCATTACCCGCCTGGATAGCCTCGTCCAACTGGGGTAAACCGCCGGGGCCGTCCTCCACCACCGAATACATCAGGGCTATCTTACGCCGGGCACACTCAGCCTGGGCCGTATTGAGCATCTGGTAAAAATAGGAGGTCTGCAAGGCCGGGGTCTTGCGTACGGGGACGCACAGCGTGACATTTTTGATTAGTTTTTCGGGCTGTTTCGTTTCGATTTCAGGGGGCAAAGTTTCGGCAATATGGATTTTTGGGACAGCGCGCCTTTTCTTGGGAACATGGACGTACCCCAGCAAATCTATCGCTTTAAGCACCCGCGAGCGCAATTCCTGGTCAACATTAGGCTGATTAGTCAAAACCCGCGAGACGGTACCAATAGAAACTCCGGCCTCGCGCGCCACATCATACGAAGTAATATTTGGTGAGTTACCTAATGTCGTATCCATTTTCATCACCTGTCTTTAATCTATTTTCATCGGGTCGAGTCAATAACTAACCACAACTCACAGGCTATTTGGGACCGGGACCGCAAGCTAAATAACTGAATGATTATTGATGATTATAGCCTATTTTAATGATTTTGTCAAATTTTTGTGAAATCATTGTGAAATCACCAAAAAACCTCTTGATTTTCCCAAAAATCAATGATATAGTTGTTTCATCACGCTACAAACTGTTCGTTAATCATAAAAATAAAAGATAATAGCTCTAAGATTATCATTTTCATTGTGGAAATTATGGTGATTTATGCCCGATTCTAACTCTGCTAACGGTAGCAACGACGTTGATAGCTCCCGGCTTCCGGCACCGGATATTACCCTGCCTGTAATCGGCCCTGCTTTCGAGAAACCAAGCCAGCATTTAATCGAACAACTGAAGAAGGTCAGCAGCGCTACTGCCAGCGCGACCCTGCACAAAATGGGTATCCGCCGCACCTTTATCCAGGGGCCCCAATCCCGCCAGCCCGGCGCGAAAGTGGTCGGCTCGGTTGTTACCTTGCAGTTTATGCCCCAGCGCGAAGATATTGTCTCCGGCATGGGCCAGGAATACATTGAAAAACATAGCGCCCTCTGGGCCGTCCTCCGCACCATCGAACCGGGCGACATTTTGACCGTCCAGGCCAATGCCGACCCCTACACCGGCTGTTTCGGTGAAATGCTGGTGAGTTACTTCAAGGAGCGGGGCGGCGCGGCGCTGGTTGTGGATGGCTACATCCGGGACTGGCCGCACGTCAAAGATTTAAAACTGCCCATCTGGTGCCGGGGTCTCACCCCCAATTACGCCTCCCAGGCGGACCAGTTCCCCTGGGCCTACAACGTCCCGGTGAATGTGAGCGGCGTCCTGGCGATGCCCGGTGACATCATGCTCGCCGACGATGATGGGGCCGTCCTTATCCCGGCCAGAGTCGCACCTTTGCTTTTGCAAAAGACCCTCGAACACGAAGAATGGGAAGTTTTCAGCCGGTTGCGGCTGTCCGAAGGCGGCTCTCTCGAAAAGTATTATCCGCTTAGCGAGGAAGGTCGCCGGGAATACGAAATCTGGCGCAAGGAAACTGCCAACCAGCCCAGCTAAACTGCCTTTCACTTTCACATTTTTTAGTAGTAAAAGGAATCGGTATGCAACAACCGTTAGCCGAAAAAACTAAATTACAGAAGGTCGACACAGGAACAGGACGCATGGCAAGATTCCGGCGGCTTTTTACCAAAAACGGCAGCCTGTTACTCATGGCCCTGCCGGGTCTGCTCCTGTTGTTGGTCTTCTCGTATCTGCCAATGTTCGGTGTAATCGTCGCGTTTAAAGATTACCGGGCTGCTAAAGGTATCTTCGACAGCGATTGGATCGGCTTCAAAAACTTCGAGTTTTTATTCGGGACGGAAGACGCCTGGCGCATCACCTTTAACACCCTGTTTTTGAATGCGCTTTTTATCGTAACCAGCACCATCGGGGCCATCGGGGTTGCCCTCCTCCTCAATGAGGTAAGGGAAAAGACCAAGAAGCTGACTAACTTCTACCAGTCGGCCCTCCTGCTCCCGCACTTCATCTCGTATGTTATCGTCGGTTATTTCGTCTTCGCCTTTCTCAACACCGACAGCGGCCTGGTCAATAAAACCCTGGCCGGGTTCGGGGTCGATAGCATAAGCTGGTACTCCTCACCCCAGTATTGGCCTGCCATCCTGACCAGTGTCAACCTGTGGAAGAACGTTGGGTTCAACAGCATCATCTACCTGTCGGGTATCCTGGCGATTAACCCCGAATACTTCGAAGCGGCCCGGATTGACGGGGCAACCAAATGGAAACAGATCACCAAGATTACCATCCCTTTGATTATGCCCCTGATTATCATCACGACGCTTTTGGCGATTGGCCGGATTTTCTACGCCGACTTTGGCCTGTTCTTCCAGGTCACGCGGGATAACGGTTTGCTCTACCCGACTACCGACGTCCTCGACACCTACGTTTACCGGGCCTTGCGGGTCAGCGGTGATATAGGGATGGCGGCTGCCGCCGGTCTTTACCAGGCGGTCGTCGGGTTTATCCTGGTGGTGGCGGCGAACTGGGTGGTGCGGCGGGTTGACGCAGATAAAGCCCTTTTCTAAGGGCAACGCGTTTGGCCCTTTCCCACCGGAATATTTACTCGGCGTTGCAGCTTGAGGAGTTTTGAAATGCTTTTGTCCGAAAGCCGGAAGGTTTTCCGGCCTCGCCTCAAAGTCGGGGCTTTGGTGGTCCACCTGGTCTTGCTGGTTCTCAGTATAACGGCGCTCGTACCGTTTGTGATGCTTTTGTCAGCCTCATTTTCGACCGAGGAATCGCTGGGCAAGAACGGGTACGGCCTCTTTCCGGGAGAATTCAGCCTGGATGCCTATAAATTTATCTTCAACGATGTAGGCCAGATTGTTAATTCTTACTTTATTACGGTAGTAGTTTCTTTTGGGGGCAGTAGCATGGGCCTGCTTATCATGTCCATGCTGGCTTTTGCCCTCTCCCGGCGCGACTTCAAACTCCGCCGACCATTGGCTTTCTATGTCTTTTTTACAATGCTTTTTAACGGTGGGCTGGTGCCCTGGTATATTCTGATTACCCAGTATTTGCACCTCAAGAACACCGTTTTCGCGCTGATACTGCCTTACCTGGTAGTACCCTGGTTCGTGCTCTTATTGCGGACTTACTTCGCCGGACTGCCGACCGAGCTTTTCGAAGCCGCCAAGATTGACGGGGCCGGGGAATGGCGGATTTTCTTCCAGATTGTCGTGCCGCTTTCGACCCCGGCCCTGGCAACGGTGGGACTTTTCAGCCTGTTACAGTACTGGAACGACTGGTGGTTGGCCCTGCTCTTTATTGATGACAGGACCCTGTATCCGCTTCAATACCTTCTTTACACCATCCAATCGAATATAGATGCTCTTTCGCAAAACCCTGATTTGAACATGGGAGTGGTTATCCCGACACAGGGCGTCCGTATGGCGATGGCGGTCCTGGCAATTGGGCCTATTATCTTCGCTTTCCTGTTCGTCCAGCGCTACTTCGTCAAAGGGATTACCCTGGGCGGCATCAAAGAATAACGTCGAAGAATTCTACTTTTATCCAAACAAACCGAGTTAATTTAGTCTCAGGAGGAGAAAATGAGCAAAGATGCTAACCGCGATAAAGCCAATAACTTTAACCGGCGGCGTTTTGTCAAACTGGCGGCCCAGGCCGCGTTAGTCCTGCCAGCGGGGTCGGCTATCCTGGCAGCTTGCGGCGATAACACCGCTACCCCGGCTGGGATTGCCGCCACGACAGCACAGGCGGCGACTACCGCCTCTGCCGCAACCACTGCAGCCGGGGCGACTACGACTGCGGCCAGTACCGCAGGTGCGGCTGCCACAGCAGCAGCCGCCACGACGGTCGAGGTGACAAGTCTACCCCCGGTAGAACTGCTCTATACCTACCGGGCTATGCCTCAGAAAGATACGGCCATAGTGCAGGAAGAACTTAACAAACTGCTAAAGGCCAAAATTAACGCCACTATCAAATTAAACCCGATTGACCCCGGTAGTTTTGACCAGAAACTAAAGCTGAGCTATGCCGCCGGGGAAAAACTCGACCTGGTTTTTACGGCGCCTTACGCCAACGACTATTACCAGGGGGTCAGCCAGGGGAATTTAATACCACTGGACGATTTGCTTGCCAAGTACGCCCCTAAAACGTTTGCCAGCATGAATGCCTCGACCTGGAACGCTGCCAGGGTTAACGGGAAGATTTACGCTATCATCAACCAGCAGATTTTTGTAAAGCCCTGGGGCGCTATCTTCCGCAAGGACCTGGCTGAGAAATACAAACTCGACCTGTCAAGCCTGCACAAACAGGACGACATAGAGCCTTTCCTGAAACAGGTTAAAGAAGGCGAAGGCATTAACCCGATTGTCTTTGACGACGCGGGTGGGAGTATCCTTTTCAGGCCCGAACTTTACAATTTTGACTCGCTGCTGGATGCGGCGCTGGTCGGAATGAAGGCCGACGACAAGGATATGAAGGTTATCAACCTGGCCGAAACCGCCGAATACAAAGAGGCTGCCGAACGGGCTCGCCGCTGGCACGAAGCCGGCTATTACCCGAAGGACGCGCCCTCTGCCGCCGACGCCACCGCCGGGTTCAAAGCCGGGAAATCGGCGGTAATCATTCATACCGACAAACCGGGCGGCAATATTGAATACAAAGCCCGCTACGGCTGGGATTTTGTCTCGGTGACTTTTGCCAAACCCTGGCTGACTACCGCCGGGACCACTGCCACCATGACGGCAATTACCCGGACCTCCGCCAACCCGGAACGGGCCATGATGCTACTCGAATTGTTAAATACCGACAAGGAAGTTTATAATCTTCTTTGTAAGGGTATTGAGAACAAACACTGGGTCTGGGTCGATAAGTCGAAAGAGGTTATCGGCTACGCCAACGGCCTGACCGCCCAGACCAGCGGCTATAACCCCAATACCGACTGGATGTTCGGCAACCAGTTTAACGCCTATTACATCAACCCGGAACAGGTCGGGGCCTGGGAAGCTACCTCGAAATTGAATAAAGACGCCATCCCTTCGTTGGCGCTCGGTTTTGCAGCCTCAACCGAGAATATCAAGACCGAAATTGCCCAGGTTTCGGCCCTGGTCAAGCAATACAACTGGCCGTTGCAGCAAGGGCGGCTCGACCCCGCGACCGGTATACCGGAGTTTGTCAGTAAAATGAAAGCCTCCGGGATGGATAAGATTCTCAGCGAGGTCCAGAACCAGTTAAACGCCTGGAAAAAGGCTAATGCGTAAATTGGATGTCGCCTGGTGGCCCTGCTCTAAAAGCCGCCAGGCGGCAAAATTGAGAAAAGATTTTACAGGAAACCCTACCGCAAGCCGGGCGTCCTTGCCCTAGATTTGAGGGGGGAAAGGAGACTCTATGGTACTCACCGAAGAACAAATCGAACATTTTTACCGGGAAGGGTACGTGCTGGTGCCGGGCCTGATACCGGTCGAAGCGGTCAACGAGGTCTTGAAATATGCACCGACTGAACTAAACGCCAATGGGTTCTGGGAACCTCGCGTTTTTGACCACAAAGACCCAATGAAAGACTTCCCTTTACACCAACTATTGGTCCACGAAAATATCGAGGGTGCCGTCCGGGAAATTTTTGGCTCCGCGCCCAGGGTCTATTACGGGATGCTGGCAGGGGTCCCGGCGCATGGTGGAAACGGCCTGCCCTGGCACCAGGACAACCAGTATCACCAGGTCCTGGGTGGGGCTTTGAATGTTTTTATCGCCCTGACCCCGGTTACCCCGGAAAAAGCCGGGTTATGGGTAGCCCCGCGCAGCCACCTCAATGGCGTCCAACCCTCCAAGATAAATACTTCGACTACCAACGGGCAGCGCGAGGCCCTCATCACGCCGGAAAATCCGCTCCAATTGCCCGCGATGGCGCCGGGAGACACCTGTATTTTCGACCGGAATATGCTCCACCGTTCGCTAAAGAATATGACTTCCGAAAACCGTTTTGCCTATGCCGCCCAGTTCCAGGCCGAGCATGCCCGCCTGGCGGCAACCGGCAAAAAAGACCCCAACAAAATGTTGCTTACCGACTTACGCAAAACCTGGCGGAAAAATGGAGTTGCCAGCGTTAGCTAAACACCTCCTATATTTTTTTGGATAAAAAAACCTCCTGGGGTGGACCGGTTGCTTTTGGACCGGAATTAGCCCAGGAGGTTTTTTATTTTTCCTCTTATAGTAATTTGACCCTATAGATGTCTTTGGGGAGACCTAAAAGCCCCTGTCGTCCTTTTTATGGGGCAGCCATATAGCTTTGTTTCCAGGCTTCCAGGGCTGGGGCTTTCCCAGAATCCAGTTGTTTCTGCCAGACTTCATCGGTTAGACGGTCCCCCGGTTTGACTGTAAATTCATACTGGCTATAGACCACACCCTCGGTTAAAATCACCTTACCGTTGACCTGAACCGCCGCATAAATAAGGTTAGCGCGACCTGTCCCTTCCTCCAGGACTTGCTCCAACCCGGTTGCCACATCTGCCACGACGGCACCGTCCTGCTGGTCCAGGTACTTCCGACCGCTGTTATCGGTAGCATCGGCGGCTTCCAGGGTAAGAAATTCAATATTAGCGCCCCAGTAAGCGATAAAGTTACGTTCAGCATCACTGAGAGTTTGCCCGGCCAGTTCTTTTTCAGCAATAGTTTTTAAGGTAAGGGCATAATCCTGTAACTTATTCAGGTCACCTGAGTATTGCTGGTCGAGCATTTTGCGTTGGGTCAGACCATCCCTGGTCATAGCCGCAAGGGCCGCAACCCGGCTGTAAAATTCCGGTTCGGGCTCTACAAAGCCAGTAGGAAGTTCTTCCGGCCCACCTCCGCGTTCGGCATAAACCTGTTTGGCATAGAGCAGGGTATCGTGTTTGAGTTCAGTCCAACTACCCAACCCCGCCACAAGCTGCTTATGTTGCCAGGCTACATTTTGCATAAAAGCCGGGTAACCCGCCCCTCTCACTTCAGTGTAAGGTTTGAGTAAATAAAGCCAGGACCAGTAAAGGTTCTGGGTCCAGGTATCGGTTGGAATTGCGGTTACCTGCTGCTGCACTTTTGTGAGCTGGGTCTTGTAATTGGCATAGGAAGTTTCGCCAAGCTGGTCCAACAACCTTCCGGCTTCCTGGCTACCCATAGCCGAAAAAACATCCAGCCCTTTTGGCAGGTCGCGGGGCTTGTCAAGAGTACCGACATTCCGCCAGACCAGGTTTTGAAATATAAATGCGTCCAGGGTAAACCGCTGACCCATCAGGCGCATCCCTTTAATCTGGGTCTCCTGGTCCTCGGTAATGTAAGTAATCATGGAATTTATCTTGGGAGGAGGCAAATTATTAACGGCTTGCTGGAACGAAGCCAGTTTAGTTTTGTCGGTAAAAGCCTGGGGATTATCAAATACGGTGTCGCCCCAGATTTGTTTCGCGACACCGGCATAGTCCAGGTAGGTCAGGTCGTCCGAAGTGCCGACAAAAAAAGCGGTTGTATCGTAGAGAAGTTTCCAGTAATCTCCGGCTTTCTGGCCGTTAGCTGTGCCGTTCAACAGGTCCTGGGTTAACAGCAAGGCCGCCTGAGTCTCACCGACGGACTTTGCCCGGAAAGTTAACCGGCCATACCACATCATTGCGCGGAAGTAATTTTTCAGTTCTTCGGATTTTGTATAGTGTCCCCTGGGGATATACTGGCTGTAATCCTCCTTATAATCACTTCCAAAGATAGGGCTGGCCGCCAAACCGGCCCCTGCATCAATTAGTTTGAGTTCAGCCTCCACCAGCGACCTGACAGGGACCGGGAGTGCTTGAGGTTGGAAATTTGTGGGGTCGGCCAACCGTGAAGCTACCGCGACAAAAGCCAGGGCCTGGGTGGTGGCGCTTTGGAGGTCTGTCCCGGTCAAGTTGTTATACTGTTTCAAAGAAGCATCAAGAAGGGCCTGGTTCAGCCCTTGCAGGTCCTTGATAAGGTAATTTGTTTCGGTTTCCCGCAGGATCTTATCAAAAAGGAGATGATAAACATTAGCGACACTATCCGTTGAAACAAAGGTTGGTATCTGGTCATACCGGAAGCTTTCATAAGCCTGATAGAATTGTTTAAACTCGGAAGGTGAAACCACGAAATAATTCTGAGCCAGGAGTTTACGTTGGTCTGCGCTCAACTTGAAATCGTTCAAATTCACAATATTACCTAAATCGGGGTTAACCGTATATTTAGGAAAAGAAGGAGTTTTGATTGAAATCTGAGCCGGTTGGTATTTTGCAAAGACGGGTTGGTAGCGCTGGATACTAACCGGAGCCGTTGTCGGCGCGGGAGTAGGGCTGGCTGCGGGTAAAGTTGGTGTAGCCTCGACCGGGGTAGCTGTTGCCAGGGCGGTTGTCGGGGCAACGGTTGTCGGCGCAAGGGTGGTAGGCGCAACGGTCGTTTCAGCCGCAGTGGTTGGAGCAACTGCTGTAGGAGTAAAGGTAGGCGCAGGTGTCGAGGTAGGGTTTTCCCCACAGGCTGCCAGGAGGCCAAGCAGGCACATTATTACCCAGGCAGCCGCAAATTTTTGTAGCTTTAGCATTTTAAAAAATTCCTTTCAGCCTTTATCAAGGATTTTGTTTGAAAAAGGCATAAGGTTGGCCCGGTATAAAGGCAAGTGAATAGTAAGAGCCCTGGGTGCTCCGGTACAATAGCTCATAACCCCAGCCGTTCCACTGCCAGACCGTCACGTATCGAGCGGGGGCATCCTGGGCGTCGTCATAATTTCCTTCTAGAACCACCAGTTCGTTATGGCCGTTTCCTTTGAAGTCGCCCAGGGCGAACTCCCGGATGGGGTCAGCCAGGGCCGACCCGGCCCAGACAGGCCGGAAAGCCCCGCGCCGCCAGCCGTAAACAAAAGGGTGACTCCTGTTTAATCCTTTGTCGTCAGGCCCGTTGCTCTTCCAGAGACTGAAAATCAATTCCGGCCGACCGTCTTCGTCAGCATCGCCAAAAGCAAATTGCTTTACCTGCCATTGGGGTGGGCTTTCAAAGGTGAGTTCCCAGCCAGACTCTACCGGTCTCCAGACGGTCAGGCGACCTTCTTTCAATTCAATTCGTTCGGGAGTGGTTTGCTGTTCGGCAAGGTTATTGTCCCCAGTGACGCGAGTGGTGCTATAACCTCCCTGGTCGCCGCTCAAATCCTGGACCTCGATTACCCGGTTTAAGGGGAGGTTAATTTTGCCAGGTTGTGAGGCATCTCGCTGGTAGGAAAGCCCTGGGCCGGTTGCCCAACCGGTGCCATTCCAATAAATAGCGGTTGCCTGGAAGGCCGAGGTTTTTCCGGTATTCTGGCTCAAAAGCCGCAGCCCTTGTTCTCGTTCCTGGTCCTGGAGGGCCCTGGGGCGGCCACCTTCTATTTTCAGGGGGATGGCTTCGGCGGAGGCTACCCCTCCTTTATCCAGCTTTAAATAGAGCCCGACACTTTCCTGGGTGGAAGAAGCAAAACGGTTATCAGGTAAAAAGGTTCCCAGGCTATAGGCAACCACCGTTCTGTGATTAATAACTTCAAAAGGACCTATCCCATCCGGTTGGAAACCTAAAATCAGGTCGGCCCCGGCTAACGAAGCCTGGGACACCCAATCCTGACGCCAATTAGAAGGGCCGGTCTTGTCACCGTCACGCCAGTGCAAAAGGACAATTACCACGTCTGCCTGTCGACGCGCTTCACGAATCCGGTTCAACACCTGGGAAGAATCGAACTGGGCCATGTAGAACCCGGCATTTTTATTGTCGGAAGCAATACCCTGGCTGGCCGAAACCAGGGCCAGTTTTAACCCATTCTTCTCAAAGTAAAGGGTAGCCTCAGGGTTCTCACCGGCTCCGGCTACCTCAATTCCGGCTTCATTTAAGCTCTTAACGGTCCTTAAAACACTATTTAAACCGTAATCAAAAGAGTTATTTCCTCCAAAAGCCAGAAAATTGAACCCGGCTTTCTTCAAGGCTTTTGCATAGCCCAGGGCGGCCTTGAATTGACTATCATTTTCAAGCGAATTTGTTTGGGAAGATGAATAAAGGGTAGAGGGAAAGGAATCAAGAGATGTTTCGAGACTTCCAAAAACCAAATCAGAAGACCGGGTTAACTCACCAGCCAGGGCAAATGGATAGTCAGGACTCCTGGAAGAATCTTCAGCAAATTTCTCCAAATCCTGGTTTATCGAAATTTCGCCAACCGAAAGCATATTAATCTCCGGTGTTATTTCAGAACTACTCAATCTTTCTGGCACGGGCAGGTTGAGTTGCAAAAGGACCGGGATTACAAGAAGTAGTGAAAAGATTCTCCCGGCCAGTTGAGCCATTCTATGATTCTTTATCACCTTCATTTTTGTTTCTTTTATTTCTTATGTTCGCAACTTTAGGGGGTCCGGCACTTACCTCCTGGCCAAAGACTTAACCGGTTTCCAGGGTCTGCCCCGATCAAGATTTCGCGGTAGGTTTGGTTGTGGCTCCCGGTAATGTATAAAACAATAGTCGAAAAGTTCCTTGGTTTGGAAGGTTCTATTTTCATAAACGCGCCAGGACCAGATAAAAAAGCTCATTTCTATTAAATATAATACTACCTATTTAAAGGCCCACCCAGTTTATTTTAAAAGGGGGAGGGGAAAAACAGGGTAAAATAATGCCTGGATTCTGTAAATGATTGCGAAATTTAATCTAGGCTATACATATTCATTTTTAATTTGAGTATCAAACACAGAAGTCAATGGCTATAGCCAGCACAACTTCACAACATTTTTCAACCGATTCTAAATCCACCCACTCAATGGCTCCATGCAAACCTTCCCCTTTAGGCCCAAACACCAGGGCCGGAATGTTGGCGGCATTTAAGAGGGCTGCATCGGTCCAACCGCTAAACCCAACCACATTTGCCGCACCCGTTAGCAGGTTGGACTGGGCAACTATACTCTGAAGGATGGGGCTCCGTGGGTCGACTTCAAGAGGCTCCCGCGAGAAAGTCAATTTGTAGGAAGCCTTAAAATCGGGATCGGCTTCGGAAAGGCCGGCTATTATGCCCGCTATTTCGGCTTTGACAATCGCATCTGTTTCACCGGGAAGAGTCCTTCGCTCCACCGAGAGATGGCACCGGTCAGGATAGGTTGACCATTCCTGGCCGCCGGTTATGAGCGAGGCATGAATAGAAGGGGTTCCCAGCAAAGGATGTGGAGGTTTGAGGGCCAATTTTCCCCCTAGCTTTTCGATTTCTACCAGGACTTTACCCATTTTTGCAATAGCATCTACCCCTGCCTGGGGCCTTGAGCCGTGTGCGGCCAAGCCAAAGGTTTCAATTTCAATCCAGACAAAACCTTTATGGGTAGAAACAATTTCTAAGTTGGTCGGTTCAGCAACCAGGGCCGCATCGGCCTGCCACCTGGCAACCAGGGCTTCGGTACCCAGACTGGCAAATTCTTCGTCCGCAACGGCTGCCAGGATAATATCCCCTGGCAAATTTAGCTTTTTAGCCTGGGCAGCAGCCAGCATGTAAGCGGCCAAGCCACCCTTGGTATCAAGCGCACCCCGGCCATAAAGCCGTCCGCCCGAAATCTCGGCCTTAAGTGGGTTTTGCATATTGCCCGTTCCTACCGTATCCAGGTGAGCGTTGAGCAGCAGGCTGCGACTTTTACCACCATCCTGGCCCTGCCCTCTGGCAATCGCAATCACATTGAACCTTCCGGGAGCAATTTCTTCAATGGTGGTTTCGAGACCGGCCTTTTCAAGCCAACCGGCTACAAACCTGGCAATGGCTAGTTCACCTGCCCCACCCGGAACAAGACTGGGGTTAACCGAATCTATTTCTACAAGTTGGGCTAATAAATCAGTCAGCTCTTTCATTTGAGGTTTCCTTTCGAGCTATTACATTCAGGGCGTTTTTATAAATTGTAAGGAGTGCGTTGTTCCCAAAAATCAATATGCGAACCTACCGCCAGGAGGTCTCCGATTGCGCCGTTAAAACTATTTCTGCTTCAGGCTTTAACAAAAAATGGGTAATATGTTACCCATTGTATGTTTTATCTAAAATGTTTTCAATATAGGCTGCTTCCGGTATAATGCGTTCTGCCAGGAGTAGGAGGTTTGCAGATATTTTTGCTGCAAATATATGGTTCAATTGGGGTTAATGAAATTTCCAATTCACCCTTAAAAAATAACCAACAAACAAATACGGTCAAAAAAGTTCATATGACGCAGATAAACCTAAATCAATTCGGCCCTGAAACTCAACCCATCCCTACAATTCAAAACCAAACCCCCCTATCTGGTGACAGCGGCGACGGTTATTTGAGACGTGAGAGAAGACGGACTTTACTTGGTATTGGCGCTACCGTTACTGCCGGTATTCTTTTCGGGGTCCAGGGTATCCTTGGAAAATATGCCTTTGACGAGGGAGCCAATGTACCGACTTTGTTAATGTTCCGGTTCATTATGGCTTCATTGGTAATCTGGGTCCTCCTGGGAATACTGGTATCTCGTAAAAAGGTAACCGGGTTACGCCAACCTTTAACCCGCCTGGCGGGTTTTGGTTTGTTAGGCTTATTGTGGATTTCTAACTCACTTTTCTATTTTTTGGCCCTTGAACTACTTCCGGCCAGCACAAATTCCCTTTTGGTTTTTGTATACCCGGCGTTAGTTGTATTGTGGTCGGTCCTGTTCTTTAAGGAAAAGCTCACCGCTCTGAAAGTTACGGCCCTGGCGTTGGCGCTTGGCGGTTGCTTTTTAACGGTTGACCCGGTGGCGGCTTTAGCCGTAACCTCCACTTTCAGTTTGGTAGGAGCCTTACTATCGCTGGCCTCGGCCTTGAGTAATTCCTGGTATGCTATCCTGGCCGGGAGAATTGGCCCCCAGGTACCAGGTATTATCAAAGCGGCTTATTCTTTGCCTGTAACGGCCATCTGTTTTAGCCTCTATCTAGTTGTAACAGCAAGCTTCAGCGAAAGTATGACGACCTGGGGATGGGTTTTATGCCTGGTGATAGGCGGTTTGACCGGCATCTCGATTTATCTTTTTCTCATTGGGGTGAGTCTTATTGGACCCAGCCGTACCGCCATCATTTCTACCAGTGAACCGGCGACAACGGTTATCCTTGGAACATTAATATTGGCCGAGTCGCTGAGTATAGTTAAATTGGTTGGCAGTCTTTGTATCTTTTGCGCCATAATAATTCTCAGCCGCCCCGGAAAGAATTAACCCTTTTATTGGTAAAAAAACCCGGCATTTTAAATTATGCCGGGTATGAAGAGAGCCTACATTTCCTGGTAGAAGCTAAACCGTCCCTGCCCCGGCTTTTTTCAAGTACATCTGCTCTTTTCCGTAAAAGCCACTGTTATAAAATAGAGCCGCCGACCCGTCCGGCAAGAGCAAAATATGTTGGCGCCACAGGTTAACCCCTTCCCCGTTTGCCAGGGCTTCCGGCGGCAAGTCCTCGATCCATTCAATCGGCTCCGGGTACCACTGCCAGTTTGTGACGGGCCATTCTTCATCGCAGTAGGCAAAACCTCCTAAACTGGGGGCCGGTTCCTCCCTGGCAATGGTTTTATCCTGGGGATTGGGGGCGCTCGGGGAAGCATTTATTATAGCAATCCAGCGATGTTCTTTGCCTGGCAGGATTTGTAACCCGCCAACCCAGCCGCTGGCCCAATGGCCGGTTTGCTGGCAGGGTTCAAGTATTACGCCAAGTTTTGTTACAGTCTTTTCAGTTAACCCGCGGGTTGCCACCCCCTGGGCCGAACCGTAAGGGCTTACGGCGCGTGCTTGAGCCTGGTGGGGATAACCCATATAGAAATAAAGCAATTCCTGGCGGTCAGGAAAATAATAGGCTGTTACCGCATCGACATGTTTGGCATCAAAGTCTGCCATCTCACCTGCCGAAATTATTAAATCTTCTTCTAGGGTCCAGGGTCCGGCCAGGCGCTCGGCCCTAGCTTGCTGGATAACTTTTCGGTTATCCCTGGTCAAGCTTACCGTGACCAGCAAATAATGGTCGTCAATTTTAGCCGGGTGGTTGGGCCGGTAAGGGTCCATCACGACCCAGGGCTTGTGGGTACTCCCGCCCGGTAAAGCTTCCGGGTTGGTAAAAACCAACGGCCCTTCAAATTGCCAGCTTCCCGGGCCTATTTCGGAGGGGTCTCCAAGGTGAATGGCCTGACCGTGACCGGGTGGGTCCGAGAATAAAATCATGCGCCAATTGCTGATTTCCTCGTCCCAGACAATGCAGGGGTCACCCATAACGTGGGAACCAGCCCCGCTTTCATTGCGAGGTAATACCAGGCCCTGCCTGGTCCAGTTTTGGATCAAGTCTTCCGCTAACATTATTATCCTTTCAAGGTTTAAGGTTTTATTTTTGTCCGTGAGATAGGTACTGTTCAACTAACCGGTTCTGGCTCACCCTTTTTCACCTCAAACTTATTTCATTATCAACAGCCCCAAGTTGCAATAAAGTAGCCCGGCGGGCAGCGGTCAAACCGATAGCACCGCTGATATTCACCCCCTCATAAGGAAACCAGTCCCGGTAAGCCGCCGCAACTTTGCCACTGCTAAGGTCCCATAATTTAATCAAGCCGCCCTCCCCGGCGCTAAAGGCAGTTGTGCCACCTGGCATAAAGGTGACTGAGGCGACAAACCCTCCGTGGTTTAGAGTCGTTAATTCTTTGTTTTGATTAATATCCCACAAACAAATGGTGCCATCATTGCTACTACTCAGCAAAGATGGAGGGGCAGCCTTGTCGGGATTAAAAGCTAACGACCAGAGAATACCCTGGCTCCCCTTATAATTCCGCGCCGGTTGGTCGAAATCAACAGTTGACCAGACATTGATGGAACCCGGATACCTGGCACAGGCCAATAACTGGCCGGTTGGATCGTAAGCCATGTAGCCAATCGGTATATCTTCGTTGATAGGTTCCAGGCTTTTCTTGAGCTGGAAGGTAGTGGTATCCCAGAGTTTTACAATCCCATCGGTTCCACCACCGGCAATTGTTTCCCCATCCGGACTAAAAGCGATTGCTGAAACAACTCCTTTACCATCCAGGACCGCCAGAAGTTCGCCGGTGATAGTTGACCAGAGCCGTATAGTGCCATCTGCGCTCCCGCTTGCCAGCATTCTACCGGAAGGGTGGAAAACCACCCGCATAACCACATCGGTATGTCCGGTGAGGGTAAGGCGGGCTTCTTGCTGACTTTGTTCTTTGGCCCTTGACAAAAGCCAGAGTTTGACCCGGTTGTCCATGCTGCTGCTGGCAATCTGGTTTCCATCCGAGCTAAAAGCCAGCGAAAAGATAGGGCCGGTATGCCCTTTCAGGACACTGCATGGCGTGTAGGGTTTGGCCATTGCATCGTTGGTGGTACTCGTCAAAGGCCAGACCAGCGCGCGGTTGTTGCTGCCGGTACCGGCCAGGTAGGTCCCAGCGGGATTAACAGCAACCGAGTAAATCACGTTAGTATGGCCGTGCAAAGTCGAAAGGCATTCTCCCTGCAATACCGACCACAAACGGACACTCCAATCACTACTGCTGCTGGCAAGGGTAGTGCCGTCCCGGCTAAAAGCCAGGGCCACCAGGGGTGCGCTATGCCCGGCCAAAGTCAAATGTGGTTTGTTATCCGCGGTTCCCCACAATTTGATGGTCTGGTCCACCCCCCCGGTGGCAAGGGTAGTCCCATCCGGGCTAATCTTAATAGCCTGGACCGCCCCATTATGACCATTAAGAATTTGTAGCTCCTGTTGTTCCGGGACTGACCAGACACGAAGGGTGCCGTCAACCCCACAACTGTAAAGTAGCTGTCCATCTTTACTAAAAGTAACCCCACAAACAATCCCCTGGTGACCTTCCAGGCTTGCAATAGACTCTAACTTTGTTGACTGCAACCCGATTTCCCAGAGCCGGATGGTGCTATCATAGCTGCCGCTTGCCAGGAGTTGCCCGTCCGGGCTAAAAGCAATGGTCCAGACATAACCGGTATGGCCTTCCAGGGTTGCTAAAAGCCCACCGGTCGCTACCCGCCACACTTTTATTGTTTTATCCTCGCTACAGCTCGCCAGGAGGCGTCCATCAGGGCTAAAAATAACAGATTTTATGACACCCTGGTGACCTTCTAAAACCTGTAAAGTATCTCCGCTATAGCCGTCCCACAACCGGATAGTATGGTCATAACTGCCGCTTGCCAGTAAAAACCGTCAGGGCTATAAGCCACCGAACTAACCTGGTCAGTATGACCGCGGCATTCCAGGAACAGGGAGTACCCAAACCCTTTGGAATGTTCCTGGATTTGCCAGATATTTATAGTCCCGGCCATGGTGCCGCCAGCCAGGAATTGGCCTTCCGGGTGATAGGCCAGGTCGAGTATGGAATTAAACCCTTCTGTAAAAGTAGTCCGGCTCAGGTCGGAACCGGCAAGGTTCAGGTTGTGTACCTCGATACCCGCAAGGTAAGCCTGCCATAAATTTAACCTGGAAAAATCCCAGCCTTGCAAGTCGGTGCCCCGCGTTACCAGCAAATTCAAAACGTTACCACCGGCATAACCCTGGTCTTCCAGGGAGAGAAGCTGTAAACGCTGTAAGAGTTGTCGCAGATAGGTTTCAATTTGATTCCCCCCTTTTTGAAGCCCTGTTAGCAGGTCTAAAAGGGGGTGCATAATAATGCGCTGCTGGGTTTGCCGGACATAATCTTTAGCCTGACCTTTTACCAGGGCAAATTTGATCATAAATTGGAGTGGCTGGGAATTAAGGATTTCCTGGTAGATACCCTCAATTAACCTGCTGGTAACATATTCCATAACAACCGGTTGTTGGGTATATTCATTTCCCTGGGCGCTGCGCTCAAGCAGACTCCGGCGCCGCAAGCTTTCCAGGGCTTCAAGTAAAGTTCGCCGGTTAGTCGTGGGAGAATATAAATTATTTTCCAGGGTTAAAAGGTTTACCGGTTCGCGCTCAACCGCCAGCCAGTACATCAGGTCCTGTTCCAGTTCGCTTAAACGATTGAATTGCCCGTCCAGGAGATAACCAACCTCACCAAAAACGGCGGTCTGGTTGGAAAGAAACAACCCGATACTACCACCAAAGGTTTCGCGGACGGTTTCACTTACTATTTTGAGAGCCAGTGGGTTTCCACCATAAAGTGTGATGAGATTATCCCATTCCTCCCGGGTACCGCTTAATTCCCGGTCTTCCAAAATTTCCTGAAAATCTTTCTGATCAAGACCTTTAAGGCGCAAAGTCCGAACGGGGGAGGTTCTGCCTTCAAGGTCACTCAACTCACGCGGTTTTTCACGGCTGGTGAGAAGCAGGCAGCTTTGATGTTCGGTTTCCGCGATACGGCGAATAAGTTTGCCGTAATCGGCGTAATTGTCACGGTAACGGCCTGACTCGACTTCCCCTTCCAGGAGAGTATCAAGGTTATCCAGGATAAGCAGGCATCTTTTTTGGCGTAAAAGTTTAATTAAGGCAGAAATAGCCTCATTCGGGTTGGCCGGTAAGGTGGTAAGCAACTGGTCGGATAGGAAACTAAGGGAGGAGGCGAGAAACTCTTGAAAAGGAGGTGCGCTACGTAGCGAACGCCACAGGAGGTAGTCAAAATGTGAGGTTAATTCCTGGCCTATTTTGATTGAAATCGAAGTTTTCCCAATTCCACCCATGCCCAGGATGGTAATTACCCGGCATTGTCCGGTTTCATTTAACCAGCCGGCCAGTTCACCAAGTTCCAATGAACGCCCCGAAAATTTGGAGACACCGGGGGCTTCACCCCAATCCTGGTTCGGGATAAGCCCATACCTGGCAAAAGCCTTTGTTGACGGGGGGCTCGAACTAACGCCTTGGGGCGGAGTATCAGACTTAGAAGGAGCAAGGACTTTAGCAAGCCATTTCTCATCAAGCAGGAGTTTTTGATGAGCCGCGTGCCACAGTGCACGAATTTCCTCGGCTTCCCTGCCGCTTTCAAACCCCTGTTGGGTTAAGCCGAGCGTAATAAGCTCTTTGAGGTGAGAAGGTTTGGGATAACTGCTTCCATCTTCCCATTTTGCTACCGCCCGGCGCGAAACTCCCAGAATCTCGGCCAGGCTTGCCTGGGTAATCCCGATAGAAGTGCGAAGATTCTGCATCATTTGTCCAAAGACATAATCCCGGTCAGGGTAAATGGGTTGCGACATTTTCTCACTCCTACTGGTATATATCAAGCAGTTTTAAGTTATAAACTTGCTTTTAATTATCCCGCTGTAAAGAGAATATTTGATTACGGTCAGTTTGTTAAATACTTTTGCTTTAATCCTTGTAAACTTGTGAGAAACATTTTCTCCAAACTCTCTTTTCGAGCCTTGTCGAGAAAACTATGCCTGATAGGGTTCAGTAAAATTTGGTCGATACTTTCCAGGTCGAAGCCGAATTCACCAGAAAGCAGGGTCAATTCGCGGGTCAAAGTAGTGCCGAAAAGGGCTGGGTCATCACTGTTGACCGAAACCGGTACCCCCGCCGCCATTAGATGAGGTAATGGATGCTGGTCCAGGTCTGGATAAATGCCTAGAAGTAAATTGCTGGTAGGATTAATTTCAAGGGGGATTTGGCGTTCAGCCAGGTATGCCACCAGTTGGGGGTCTTCAATCGAGCGTACGCCGTGACCGATGCGCTCGGCTTGCAAATAGTTTAGAGCATCCCAAACACTGGCAGGTCCAACAACTTCCCCGGCGTGTGGTGTGCTATGCAAACCTCCCGCTATGCCTCTTGAAAATTGGTGTTGGAAAAGTTGGGGTGGAAAACCCGCTTCCTGTCCGCCCAGGCCCAGGGCTATAACGCCTTCCTCTTTTCCTTCAAGGGCTACCCCTACCGTGTAATCTGCCAGGGCATTTCGCATTTCGGCATCCTCGATTCCTCTCGAAATATCGAATACCCAGTTAATTTCCAGCCCCATCTTCCTGGCTTTTTCACGCCCTCTGGTTAAACCGTCAAAAAAAACCTTCTGGCAAATTCCTCGATTGTAATGCGTGCTGGGAGTAAAGGTTACTTCGGCATATTTGACATTTTGAGACACCAGTTCTTCGGCCAACTGGACGGTGATTAGCTCGAAATCGTCCGTCGTGATAAGGCAATTGGATAAGGTACCGTAAACGGTCACAAAGGTTTTGAAATCCCGGAAGATGAACCATTCCGAAAGTTCAGCCAGGGTGATTGCCGGTAAATTTACACCGTTTCGCTCGGCCAGCTCTAGAATTGTAGCAGGCCGAATTGCCCCTTCCAAATGAAGGTGTAATTCCGCTTTGGGCGCGGCGGTTATATAGTCTATTAGCGACAAAATAATCCCTTAAATAAATGCATAGACTTGAATCAGGTTGAAATGATTATAACCTACTTCGTTGCTGGATGTACTTTACAATCCTAATTGAGTTAATTCATTTTCCTGGCCTGGAAGAAGCCTGGGTATTTAATAAGAATCATGGCCGTGATTGTTACCGGTAAGATTACAGTTGCAACCTGGGGCGGATTAGCCGCCCTGGTTAGCCGGATTGCCCTATACTATGCAGGTGTGGTTGAAATGGGGTTGAAAAATAGGTTGGCAATTTGGAAAGGATAATGTCTATGCGTTTTATTGTTCTGGGTGATATGCACTACAACGTTCCTACCGGTCCCGGCCTGAAAACCAGCCGCGATATTTTCTTCGGGGGTCTGTTCGAGCAGATAGCTGCCCGCACCCCTGACCTTGTCTTCGCTATCGGTGACACCACCGATACCGGTATAATAGCCGAATTGAACAGCCAGACTGCCCTGGCCCAGCGGTTCGGGATAAACCTGGTCCGCCTGATGGGCAACCACGACTCCGATACGCTGGAAAAGTCTGAAATTGCCCCTTTCTTTTTAGGTGACCACCAACCGGTGAACGAGGACGCTGTATACGCCTGCTTCGATTCTGATGCTACCCGCTTTATAATGCTGGATACAACCCGTTCCAGGTCACCCGACAACTGGAGTGGGGTGGTGCCGGACAGCGAGTTGGCCTGGCTTGCCGACCGGATAGAGGAATACAACCGGACAACTTCCCTCCGCCACCTGGTAGTGATGGGTCACCACCCCCTTACCAACACAACCGACCGGAGCGACATCGAGTGGCTTAATATTGATAACAGCGAGGAAGTCCGGGCCATTTTTAATAAACTGACCCGTACCCCCGGCCTTTATATTAACGGCCACAACCACACCAACAGCCTGGCCGGACCTGACGCCTACGGTTGGCATTACGCCCAGATGGGAGCGCCCCTGGCCTGCCGCAGCTACGGAATGTTTGATATTGACGAAAATGGCATCCGTTTCGAAACGGTGGATATTGACCTGGGCGACCCTGAATTTAACAAGGCCTATGTAACGACCCGCATTTCTATGGGCGATGTTTTCAATTATTACCCTTTTGAAGTTATGTATGGAGGGTCAAACGACCACCGGATGGAAATTCCCGCTTCTAAACCGGTTTCCTAAATAGACCGGATTGGTGCCGGTTCAACCGGAATGGGGGGAAGGTTACCTGCTACCATCCAAAAGGCCGGGATTGGATATCGAATCCCAGAATTTCCAAAATTTAAGAAATATTAGCAACCAATTTGTAAAATTTGAGGGAGAATTGACAATGAATTGGACCAATCAGGTGGCAATTGTTACCGGTGGCGCGTCCGGTATTGGTGCCGGGACGGTTCGGGAGCTTGCGGCCAGGGGAGCCAACGTGGCAATCTTTGATATTAACCAGGTGACAGGAAAAGTGTTGGCTAACGAGCTAAGTGAGACAGGCCCTCTATGCGCGTTTTATGCGGTGGATGTCTCAAACGAAGCTTCATGTTTTGAGGCGGTTGACCGGGTTGCCGAAACTTTTGGTCATATAAATATATTGGTCAATGATGCCGCCAGCTTTATTTCCAGGGGTCTTGATGTGACTACCGCGGATTGGGAACACAGCCTGGGAGTTAACGTGCGCGGCTATTCCAATATGGTACGGGCCTGCTACAAGTACATGCAACGAGATGGTGGTGGGGCTATTGTGAATCTCGCGAGCATTTCAGGTTATATAGCGCAGCCTAACCGCTGGACTTATAACGCCTGTAAAGGGGCTATTCTATCTTTGACCCGGTGCCAGGCGCTTGATTTGGCTGGGGCCGGTATCCGGGTTAATTCAGTCAGTCCCGGCTGGATTTTGACACCTGAAGTTGAAAAAGCTCTTGGGGATAATCCCCAACAAAAACTTAAAGAATGGGGTGATTACCATATATTGCGGCGGTTGGGTGACCCGGTCGAAGTAGCCCGCGCCATTGCCTTTCTTTGCAGCAGCGATGCCAGCTTTATAACCGGGGTCGACTTGCCGGTAGACGGCGGCTACCTGGCGATAGGACCGGAAAAACACGGTGGTACTTCAGAGTTTGCCGGTTCAATTTAAAGGAGGTTCCCCTTCATACCTGAATTTCCCATAGTTAGCTCGCATTAACATCTCTGGGACCCGGACCACTTCCGGCTGAACTGGCTCGATAGTAACCCGCGTTTAAACAAAAAAATGCCCTGGCAAAGTATTACGAGGTGGCTTTCACAGGACCGTGCCAACTTCCAACTTGTTGTCCGCCTACCCACAAACCTTTCATTGTGCCATCCCAGGTTCTGACTATGTGGGCCCATTTTCTTTCATCCAGGCGCAGGCCCGTATGAAGGTAACTCTCTTTAAGGTCGAGAAAGGAGTTCAGAATACCTGCTGGACGGGCCAGGGTCTGGTTGGCACCCTTGCGGTTGGTTATGTGGGTTCGGCCAGTTTCTTTGGCCTGCCCAGAATCTTGCAATCATTGCAGTAGCATTACCCGCATATTGAATTAGAACTTATCGAACTTGAAACGGATGAACAGGTCGAGCAACTCATCAAATACCGGATTAATGTAGGGCTTTTGGTTCGCCGGTAAACGAATAAAAATCCAAATTCGTTGTAATTCTCCAAGACAATTCCCTTTATTTTAAGTATAATTTGCTCGCTGCTCACCTGGAACTGAGGATGAACTTTTCAAGGTAATTAAATTCTAAATTTTTATAAAATAGCTTAGAAATCGGAGTAATAATGCTGGTACGTGCTACCCAGGTCAACAAATATTATGGAGGAAACCTGGTTTTTGATAACCTGGATTTTGAGATTAATAAGGGAGATAAAATTGCCCTAATCGGCGAGAATGGCAGTGGCAAATCCACTTTGTTCAAGATTTTGTCAGGTAAACAACCTCCAGATTCCGGTACGGTGGTGGTGTCGAAGGGAGCAACTATTGATTATCTGGAACAAGAACCGCATATAAATCCTTCTGACACGGTCATTGATGTAGTAATGGAAGCCGACCCCCACATAGTTAAGCTTCATAAAAAGCTTGAGCACCTTGAAGCCAGAATGGGCGACCCTGAGGTCGGGGCTGACCCGGATGAATTTCAGGCAGTTTTAGACGAATACGGTTTGCTGCAAGGTCAGTTCGAGCAGGCCGGTGGCTACAATTACGAAGCAAAAATCCGTTCGGTCTTGCGCGGCATCGGTTTTAGCGAGGAACAACTCACCCAACCTGCCAGCAGTCTGAGCGGCGGGGAAAAGAAGCTGATTGGTCTGGCCCGTTTGCTGGTAAAAGAGCCCGAACTGCTTTTATTAGACGAACCGGATAACCACCTCGACCTGAAAGCTAAAGAATGGCTTGAACAGTACATATTAGCCCACGATGGGGCCGTTGCCACTATTTCCCACGACCGGTATTTCCTGGACCGATTTATAAACCACATCTTTGAGCTCGAAGACGGTAAAATTTATGAGTACCACTGCAATTATTCCGGCTTTCAGGAGGCCAAGCAACGCCGCCTGGAAAAAGAAGCCCAACTTTACGAAATGCAAAAACGCGAGCTAAAAGAACTTGAAAAAACGGCCCGGAGGCTAAAGCTTTGGGCTTCCCTTAATTTGAAGTTTGCCGGTAGGGCCCAAAATAAAAAGCGGCAGCTTAATGTGCGCCGGGCCGAATTACAAAACACTCCAAAACCGGTGCTTAACCGGAACACGGTGGAGCTTGAATTCGGACAGGAGGAACGCAGCGGTAAATTAGCCTTACAATTAAAAGATGTCTCGCTGAATTACGGAGACCGCCCTCTATTCGCTCCCTTCGACTTGACCATCCAGTATGGAGAAAGGATTGGTTTGGCCGGACCGAATGGTAGCGGTAAAACTTCTCTTTTCAGGTTAATCCTGGGTGAGGAAACACCAACGACAGGTAGTATCCGGTTGGGTGCGCGCGTAAAGGTTGGCTATTATTCGCAAGAACAACAAACCCTCGATTTTAGACAGACCCCGGTTGATTTTGTCCGGTCAATTCAACCTATGGTAGACGAAAAGGCAGTAGCCCTACTTAAGGGTCGTCTTTTACTTGATTACGAGGAGTGTTTTACACCGATAGGCCGGTTGAGCGGTGGTCAGAAAAGTCGTTTACAACTGGTAGGACTCGGTATGAAAGGGATCAATTTTCTACTGCTAGACGAACCTACCAATAACCTGGACATCCCTTCAATGATTGTTTTGGAGGATGCCCTTTTGGACTTTGAAGGTACTATCCTGGTTATATCCCACGACCGCTACTTTTTGGACCAGGTTGTTGACAAAATCGTAGCTATCGAAAATGGACAGGTTAAGGAATATCCGGGTAATTTCACCGACTTTTACGATAGAACTGCCGGGAAAGTTGATATGGGTCGGCTGAATATGCCAAAACAAACCAGGTAAAGCTTTTTCAACAATCATTTTTCTCGGTTTTAAATTTTTTTATCATTAGCTCTTTTATTACCATTTAAGAATTTCTTGGGATATGTAGCCAATTATTAAATTTTGCTTTTGAAATTTTTCCAAAGCCAAAAAATTGGCTTTTTCTTATCAAAAAAGCATAACAAATTGTTATTTATTAATCTTTAATAAATGGCGTTGTGTTATACTGGTATGAGACTCTTATTTCAAGTCAAGCTGCCTCAAAATTTCTAATTTAACATTGTTTAATAAAATTTTAGAACGGGTATACAATGCTTAAGCCTCAGTTTGGTATGCAAACTTTTCCGGGCAACCTCTTTTTTTCAGCCAGGAAGGGTTTTATTTGGCTTGTGATTAGCCTCTTAATTACATTTATATTTCTATCTGGCAGTCAGCTTTTAGAAAATCAAAATTTTAACTCATATACTTCGCGAGAAAGTTTAATTAAATCTTTTCCCGAACTTGCTACCCAGTTAAATTCCCCTGAAAAATTAACCTTTTCAACTCAAATCCAGGATACAAATAGCCAACCTTACAACGGCCTAAAAGGGCAAACTTCTGATTCAGGTGATACTTTAGCGGCCTTTTATCCAGAAAATTATCAACGCCCATTTGTAATGGAAGCAACCGGAATAAAAGCCACCCTGCAACCCTTAGGTGCAAACCCGGCCCAGGTAACGGTTGATGAGGGTATGGCAGTATACCGGGGGGCTTATGCGAAAACGGACAGCTTACACCTGGTTACTGGCGGTCAAAGTAAGGAGATTTTATTACTTCACGACCGGACAGCTCCGACCCAATTTGAATACAATCTAACTATTCCATCCGGCACCACTGCTCGTCTGGACGGTGACAGCGTTGCCATTTTTGACGCTAGTGGAAAAGGTCTAAGAATAATGCCACCCTGGTTGGTGGATGCTAAAGGTCAAAAGCATGCCGAAGAGAACGTTATCCGCTGGGAAATGCGGGAACCACCAGTTCTTCAGGCTGATGGAGCACAATCCATAAAATTAGTGCTGGCGTTGTTCCCGGTTAACCTGGCTTATCCGCTAGCAATTGACCCTACGTGGTCGCTAACTGTCAGTATGCAAGCCCAACATTATTTTCAAACGGCCACCAGGTTACAGGATGGGCGGGTCCTGGTGGTTGGAGGCCTTCAGGACAGTTGTGGTTGTGCCACCAGCCTTGCCGAAATTTATAACCCAAAAACCATGACCTGGGCCAGGACCCTCAAGCCGATGGGACAACCAAGGTACCTGCATACGGCAACCCTTTTAAAAAACGGGGAGGTTTTGATTGCCGGGGCCGGTTACACCCCTAACCCAACCACCGCCGAAATCTATAACCCAACCAATAATTCCTGGCGGTATACCGGAAATATGCACGCTCCCCACATTGGTGGTACTGCCGTGTTACTTCAAGATGGCCGGGTCCTGATTTCCGGGGGTGACGATAGTATAGGCCACAGCGACTCAACAGTTGAAATTTATGACCCGGCGACCGGTATCTGGAGTTTAACGTCCAGCCCGCTTGTTCAAGACGAAAATCATTATGCAAGTATTACCTTATTGAGTAACGGGAAAGTCCTTTGGTCCGGGGCAGTCCATACCTATGTCGATAACAACGGACATCACCTCGGTCCCGCTGACCCGGAAATATACGACCCTCAAACCCAGGTCTGGACAGCGCTACCAGCAAATGGTCTTCACGGGGGACGGGGTTTCTTATTAAATGATGGACGGGTCATTTTTACCAGTGGTGAAATTTACAACCCTGCCAATAATTCGGTGGTTCAGCTTCCCTATCAAAGTAACCAGGGACCAACCAGGTTGGGAAATACCCTGCTTTCAGATGGTCGTTTAATGATCACCGGAAGTGATTCAACGGTCACTTCGGCAGTTTTAATATATGATCCATACAAAAATGCGACCTATTCTGCCCCCTCTATGAGTTACGCAAGATCCTCTCATACCGCCACTTTGCTTAATAACGGAATGGTCCTGGTAGCGGGTGGATTGGGCACTGCCAATTCGGCTGAATTATATAATCCGTCCGGGGTAGGTAATACTTCTCTGTCTCTTTCTGTATCCAGTTCCCCTGGATTTATTGGTTCGCCGGTAACAATAACTGCCGCAATTGCTTACAGCGGTGGGGCCACCGGTACCATTACTTTTAAGGATGGTAATAATGTGCTGGCAACTGTACCTGTTACCAATGGCGGGTCAGCCTCTTTTACCACCTCAAGCTTAAAACAGGGTGCCCATAACCTGGGCGCAGTCTATAGTGGTGATGCCTATTCAAGGGGAAGCACAGCGCCAAACCTGGCTCTTTCGATAATTCCACCAAACGTTACGGTAAATCTTGTTACGAACAATAACCCTACAATTTATAGTGAGGGGGGCTCATTAACCGCGCAATTTACTACAACGGATAATAGCACCGTTTGTGAAGGAACCATTACCTTAAAAGAGTCCGGGATTGCAATTGATTCCAAAGAGGCTACTTGTTCTAATGTTTATTTTTCCGTTCCTGTAAATACCACGCCCTTAAGTGTCGGCACGCACAATTATACGGTGGAATATTCGGGTGGGTATGGTCACTCCCCGGCTACTTCGAATGTAGCCCAGGTGGTTGTTCCAAAAATAGAGACGCGGGCTACCTGGACAGATTTTAATTATTCCAGCCCCCCAATGACCTATACCCTTGGTCAAGAGGTCCATTTAACGGGTAAGGTTGTAACATATACCGGTTATGACCCAAGATTGTATCTTCCACCCTTTTCAGGGACAGTTGATATAACCGACACTACCGGTTTAATTGGCACTGCCAATGTCCAAAATAATGGAGATTTTGCCATTAACCTGACAAATCTAAGTGTCGGCTCTCACTCGTTTTTTCCGAAATATAACGGAGATTCTAATTACACCTCAAACGCTTATTTTGCCGCGAAAATTGATGTTATCAAAGCCGGTAGCAAAATTATTCTCAATTCGCAAAATAACGCTACGGTAGCGGGACAAACCGTAACATTTACGGTGCAAGTACGACCAGATGGACCAGCCCAGGTAACCCCTGGTGGCTCGGTTACCCTTAAAGAAGGAAGTACCACCCTGGGTACAATAAACCTCGATAATTACGGTACCGGCTCCTTCGCAACAGACTTTGCCCTGGGAAATCACCAGATAACCGCTGAATATTCGGGAGATAGTAACCTGAACCCGGTTGTTTCGGATCCTTTGACCCAACAGGTCGTAGAGCTATGTTCAGGCCAGGTAGTATCCCTGGGAGATGATAACGGGCAGGCTGATACTTGCGGGACCCTATCTTACGCTTTGCTGAAAGCTTCCCAACAACCAACCGGGGCTGACCCTTTCTTGATAGGTTTTTCTACTCCGGTTATAACCCTGACCACACCGCTGGGTGTAATTTCTAACAATAATGAGGTGAAAATCAATCTTAACGGTGGCTGCCAGGTTTCGGAGGGACGGGGTGTGCCGGGGGTAAAAATTGTTAAAGGAGTTGGGGCCGGTGCAACAGCCCTGACACTTGGGAGCAATGTAACAGTCAACGGTTTCGGGATAACGGGTTTTGACGGTTGGGCGATTGAAGCTCAGGGCAGTGGAAATCAAATTAATTGTAACTGGATTGGTACCGCTGACGGTTTAACAGCAGGTTCTGATGGTGGTGGTATCCATTTAATGGGGAATAATAATATCCTTGGCCTTGCGGGTGATGTAGCCTCTGGCAACCTTATCGGGGGTAACAACCAGGCCGGTCTTTTAATCGAAGGCGCCAGTTCTGGCAACCAGGCTTATAACAACTGGTTCGGCTTAAAATCTAACGGAACAGGCTCCCTGCAAAACCTGGTTGGCAACCTGGTAATCAATACAGGTGGCCAGTTAAAATTAGGGCAGGGCAACCGCTTGCAAAGATAAAAGGTCGTGACCTTCACCAATTTATACATTAACCATCTCCCCTTAAGCACTCCGGAATTACTTCGGTTTGAATGGCCCGGCAAAAGCCGTTTGAAAAAAAGGTGTTGCATCACTTTTGTGGAGTATGCGAAGACGAGTTTCGTCAGGTACACTAATCACGAAAGGACAACTATAGGCCATAAAAATAACCACAAACAGAAAGTATATACCGCCGATTTCAAACGAGAAGCGGTTAGACCCCTCGAAACTAGCGGCTAGAGCGGTGCCCAGACGCCCAGGAATGGGGTATCTCTGATGGCAGTTTCTACACCTGGCGCAAGCAATTGGCCGAACAAGGTGAAGAAGCATTCCCAGGCAAAGGCCATCAGGCCTCGGCTGAGGAAAAATTACGCCATCTTAAGGCCAAGAAAGAAAGGCTGCGCCAGGAAAGGGATGTTACCCCTGCGGGGTAAAAAGCCATAGCGATATTCAGCCAACCGCCAGGCCCGAAGAAAAATTCCATTTTATCGAGGGGCAACGAAAAGAATTTCCGGTTCGAGGGCTATGCGAAGTGCTAGAGGTAAGCAAGAGTGGTTACTACGGCTGGCGTAAACGGCAACCGAACTGTCGAAAGAAAGCTCTTGTTTCCTGTTGGAGGCGTAAGAAACGTAAAGTGGTTACTACTGATAGTAATTACAACCAGCCAGTAGCGCCAAACCGAATGGATCGGGGTTTCACGGCTGCCGCTCCCAATCAGAAATAGGCAGGCGATATACGATATTACAGGTATGTGGACCGAGGAAGGTTGGCTGTACCTGCCTGCTCTGGAAGATCTCTATTCAAGGCGGATAGTGGGCTGAGCCATGAACGGAATGAGAATAAAGTAGTTAGAGGAAAAATCGCCTGTTGCTGCCCTTCTAACACCTTGTTAAAGGTTCAAACCTTCAGCCGCCAATCCACTATTATGAATAGGATGGAAACCCAACTTAGGCCAACAGCGATGTCTTTGCAAGTACCTAATTATTCTCAGGTAATTGTTATTCCCTACAGATTGAGCTATATTATAAACAATCTTGGAATCTAAAGGTTCCTTTTTTATTTTGGCGAAAATGCATCTTAAATTAACTTCTAACCTGATCGTTAAATTAATTCTTACCGGAACGGTTTTTATATTATATTTGTGAAACTTTTAGTGAAACCTTATAAACCTCTATGTCCATTCAACAATTTAGGGATTTAGTAAAAGATTACCGGCGTGCCACTGGATATACTCAGAAGGCCCTGGCAGAAACCCTGGGATTGCACCAGCAGGTGCTCAGCCGGAAAATGAGTGGTATCGGGCCATCCATGCTAACCCACCCTGAGATTAAAAAGATTATTCAGACCCTGGCCGAATGGAAAGCCATTTCTTCCCAGGAGCAAGCTAACGAACTTCTTACCCAGTTTGAACTCAAAGCCAATATTTTTAGTGACGAAGAATGGGACAGGTTTCCCTTAAACGAACTCGAAAAGACCGAGCCTGCTTCCACCTTGCCGCTTGTTTGGACACCTCCGTCCCTGACAACCTGCAAAACAACATCCCCTTACGATTCCTTTCGCTTCAACAATTTACCAGTTCAGTTAACCAGCCTGGTTGGACGTGAACCTGAGGTGGCCCGTATCGGCCACCTCTTAGGCTGTACAACCAATCGTCTTCTAAGCCTTATCGGGCCGGGTGGTTGCGGCAAAACCCGGCTGGCTGTCGAGGTAGGCCGGGTCTATAATTGTAACTTCAAACAGGGAGTCTGTTTTGTGGACCTATCGGAGGTAAATGAGACCCCCTGGGTTGGAACAACCATCGCCAAGGCTCTCGGCCTTAACCTGACTACCATTACCAACCCGGTTCAAATTCTCAAAGAATTTTTGCGTGATCAGCAGGTTTTACTTATCCTCGACAATTTCGAACACATAACCGGGGCCAGCGGGTTACTGGAAGAACTGTTAAAAGCCGCGCCCGGTGTGAAAATAATGGTAACAACCAGGGTGGTCCTTCACCTATATGGTGAGCAAGAATTCGCTGTGCCTCCCCTTGATTTGCCAGGACCGGATGAACCGGTTGACAACTTTAATTACTCCAAATTTGACGCTATCCGGCTTTTTGTCGAGCGGGCCAGGGGTGTCAAGCCCGATTTCGAGGTTGATAGCGAAAATGCCACCTCCCTGGCTAAAATTTGCAGCCTCCTAAATGGCATACCCCTGGCTCTCGAACTCGCGGCAACCAGGGTCAAAGTGTTGTCCTTACCGGTTTTGCTTGAACGACTGACTACCCAGAAACTCGATGTACTGAATAATGGAGCGCATAATTTACCCCACCGTCATAAAACTTTGCGTAATACCCTCGAATGGAGTTTCTACTTGCTCAACCCAGATGGGCAACAATTATTCAGGGGCTTAGGTATTTTCAGAGGGAGTTTTTCGTTGGAGGCAGTTAATTACGTGGTTGGTAAAGTGCTGGAAAAACCCACTTACGAAGACAAATTTGCTTTGGATGGTTTGGGAGATTTACTGGATAACAGCCTCATAATCAGGAGCGAATTTAATAAAACTGCTTTTGGTTTTGATTTGCCTGCCGGCAACCTGGTTTCCTCATCACGTTTCAGGTTGCTTGAAACCCTGCGGGAATATGCTTTTGAACAATTAACCAAAAATAAAGAGGTAACCCGGCTAAGGGTGGCCCATTTTCAATATTATTTAGAGCTGGTTGAAAAGGCGAGTAAGCAATTAAATGGTCCGGACCAGAATTTGTGGCTGGCGTTTTTAGACAGCGAATATCCAAATATTCGAACGGCCCTCGAAATGGGCCCCTCTTTTTTAGAAACTGAAGAAGTAGTTCCAGGTGGGCGTGATAGAATAATCCTCGACGGGTTGAAAATGTGTCATAGCTTATCTGTATATTGGGACATACGTGGATATTATGCCGAAGGAAAGTTGATTACCAGCCACTTTCTGGAAGCCGCCCGGCAGGCTGACCTGACAAGAACGGTTGAATACGCCTGGGGTTTATGCTATTTAGGTATCTGGACCGGACGGCTCGGCGATTTTGCTTTGGCCGAAGAAGGATTAATTGCTAGCCTGGGATTATTCGAACGCCTTGAAGAAAAAAGTGGTCAGATTACCGTTCTCACGTTTCTAGGTTCCTTTGTTCAGTTACTTGGTAACGATTCCAAAGCCCTCGGTCTGTTTTCCCAGGCCGAAGAATTGTGTCTTCAAACCAATGATAAAAACAGCCTGGGAAATGTATTAATCAATACCGCCATTCTACTTAAAACAAAAGGTCAATTCGAACCGGCAGTTGACCGGCTTCACCAGGCGCTGGCTATTTTCCAGGAAGAGGGCAACCGGCGCCTGATAGCGACCTGTCTGCATAACCTGGGGGCAACCGCGCTTAACCAGCGAAAAATTAGTTTCGCACTTGATTATTTGAACCAATGTTTGCAGATTCGACTCGAACAGGCTGACTACCATAATTTAGCCTACGATTACCGGATGCTTGCTGTCGCCGCTTATTTTCAACACGATTACGTCACTTCCCAGAATCATTTGCTGGAAAGCTTACGTTACAGTTACCGAATTGGCGATAAGTACCAGATAGGAATGGACCTTGCTTTGCTGGCAATTTTATACGTGGCTGAATTTGAACTTTACCTCGCCTCCGCAGAAAACTTGTTGGATGAAAGCAAACAAAATCTATACACTGCCGCCCGTCTCATGGGGACCAGTGCAGTCCAATTAAACCTGGCCGGGACGGCGCTAAACCCGGTTTATCAAAACATTTATGAGGAGAAATACCGGAAGGTGCAAACCTTGTTAGGGGAGGCTGAATTCAATGCCAATTATACAATTGGCCTGACCTCTCCCCTCAATGTTACCCTGGAAAGTTTCTTGACATTGCTTAAATAGCTATCTACTACCTGTTTCACCGGTAAGGGTTAGAAGGGTCTGCCAAAAAACCGTCACTACAAATCTGTGATCACTGGCCCGTATACTTAAAGTCGGTTGTGAAATTCCTACTTACCAGTAACCTTTTTGCTCAGACCTATTCAATTAGGAGTAGCGTCAGGTTTCTTATGTCAAAAATGATGACAACAAAACGGTTTCCATTTTTTTAAAGTATTTCCATGGCCCAACGGCAGGTTTTTTGAAGTTGAGTTAGGTTTGGGCCTGAGAAGAAACTGGACTTATGAATAAACTATAGTGTAAAAGGCACCCCTTAAATAAGGGGTTTTTATACTTAAAAATGACTCAAAGTTGTACAAAGCTGAATTGATTTGTGAGGAATTAAAGGTGAAGCAAAATTAACATTAAGAGTCTGCATTTGTTAATTTTTATTTTTGTGAAAGTTATAAAAGAGTAATTTTTTAAGCACCTTTGAGTATAAAAAATCCTATCCAATTCATCCCCTAATAATCTATATTTAGTTAGCCATTTTTTACGGTTAGCTGGTAAACACCATCTTTTAATTTATAAATACAAACCAATCTAAAACATGACCTTCATTTTTGAGTGTTATCACCTTTCCAGGTGGAGGAGAGTAACATGCCACAGACCACATCAAAGGAAAGCAAAGACTCAAAAAATTCAGAATCGGAAAATACCAGCCTGGCTGAAAATCCAGGGGAAATCTCCGGGTTTTCTCCGGTTTCCGCCCTTCTTAACCTGAAATCGAGTAATAAACCCCAACTCACTCCATCCAATATCCTGGCTTTGCAACGGACCATCGGCAACCAGGCGGTTGCCCGCATGATTGAAGCTAACCGCGTTGCTCGGTCAAAACAACCTGCCACCTCAGCCCAGGTTCAACGCTTACCTGGATTAACCAAAAAGGCCAGCCAAAAGATCGATGGTAAGAAACCATATGAAAAAGAGAATATAGAGGATAAAGGTTACACCCTGGCTGAACAGGCCCACCTTTATACTCAACTTACAAACGCCCTGCTGGCCGAACAAGAGGCTAGGCAAAAAAAGGACCCTGACCCGGAAGCAGTCTTTAACAACCTTCCCCAAACTTTCCGGCCTCGCCGGATGAATGCAGCCGAGAAAAAGGTGCGTGAGATTGACGCAATTCTGGCCGATGAAACCGCCAGGGTCACAGCTATAAAGCAAAAAAGGGCTGACGACAAAGTTTTCGCCCCCAAAAAGGTCTACAAGGAAGAAAATGCCCTTGCAATGGCAAGATTTGTCACCTCGGACGAGAAGTTGACCGAAGAAGCCAAAGCTATATTGGGTGATACCCTGGCTAATATGACCCCGGAACAGCGGAAGGCCTATGAGGCCAAGCTAAATACCATAAAGGAGGGTTTAAAGGCCGCAAAGAAAAAAGAGAAAGAGGCTTACCAGGCAGAAGAAGTGAAATTCCAGGAATGGCTCGCCGGAGAGTATGGGCCATCTCTGACCGATAAACTGGCCAATAAAGTCAGCCCGAAAGACCCAACGGTTCCAGGTTCTACCCTTAATGAATATTTTGAGGACCGTAAGATTGATAAGGCCCAGGGCAAATTGCTCATGGAGATGTACGGCGGTAAACGCTCTGATCAGCGTCGCCAGGGTGCTATCGAAACCGAAAATCTAAACAAGTTTGAACGGATGGCCCTCAACAATTTCAGAGCCCTGATGGCAGAGAAAAAAATTGAAAAGAAAAAAGCCAAGGCCAAAGAAAAAGCATTTAAAGCGGCGATGAAAGAATGGCTGGGCGGGACCGATGATAAGTTGGGAGCAGAAGCACGCGGCTTCTTCTCCGAGGACACCAAACAGGCCATTGTAAAAGACCAGAGCGAACACCAACAAGTCCTCAAGAATATGGCCGGTAATCCTGGCTTCAACACGATGCTTGAAGCATATATTGGTAAGGACAAATACAAAGACTTCTTTGCCTTGCTGGCAAGAGTGGGCAAACCGGCAATAAAGATTAATGATACTAAAGAAGAGGAAGAGGCCCGGTATGTTACCTCAAAGGACCTCGAATTACTTAACAAAAATATCGGATTTGCTCTTAAGGGAGGTTCAGCGGGTTTAAGGTACGTTGGGGGCAAAATCACCGAAGGGGTTGGCAATGCCGGAGCGGTTGCCGGGGACCAGACCACCCAGGATAACTCACTTGCAGCCGAACATGCCATTATCGGGGTTGCCCACCTGGGTGTGACTATCGCCGAAACCCTGGATGCGGCCCAGGCCATGAACGAGGTGCTGGAAGGGGACGCTGCCCAGCGCATCCAGGGTCGCGATAAACTCCTCGATAGCACATTTGGTGTCTTTAACGGTCTGTTAAAGACAACCCGCGAAGCCATCAGGATGGCTGAAGTAATTATGATGAGTAGTGGTGGTCAGATAGCCGCCGAAGTGGTCCCGGCCCTGACGATTGCAGTCGAGGCGATAAAAATAATTCACCTGGTAACCGACCTGGCCGAGCGGTCATCCCGCGCCCTGACCGCGAAAAAAGTGACAAAAAAGGCCAGGCAACAGAACGATGTTGTAATAGAACTTTCTGCTAATATGGTACGCGACCGGGACTTGCAATTGATAGCCCACGATTCGGTTGACGTGGTTGCTTCAAGCCTGCTGATAGGCGGGGCCGGTACAACCCTCGGTGGGGTTACCGCGCCGGTCGGGTTAAGTATCACCGCCCTGGGCAAGGCCGTCCGGCTGGGGAACAGGTTGGCAAAACTTGTAATAGACGACAACCGCGCCCGCAAACGCCAGGACTTGCGGAAAGCCAAGGGGGCTGGAAAGGAAGGGGCTGCCGAGGAACTACTGGCTCACGATGCGACCTATGCCCTGCGTTCAATTCTTATCAGCGCCAAATATGACGGTAACGAACACGCCTTGAGCCTCATGGCTGAATTCGGCTTTAGCAAGCAGGCCCTCGATTCTTCTCCCGACGAGCATATTCATAAAACCATGCTTGCCAAAGTAAGGGAGAAAGATGAGCCAATGACTTTTATCGAGAATATCAAGGATAAAGCTAAAGAACTCAAGCTCGATGCCAAAGAAGCCTGGGAGGATAGGACTTACAAAAATACTTACGGCAAAGCTATTTCAGAGGTAATGAACGAACTTGGCTACAAGGGTAAAACTTCAGGTAACGAACTTAAAGACCCTGTAAAAGAAGTCCCCCGGTTGCGTGAAGCTATAAAACATCATTCCAAGCTTACCCCGGAACGCAAACTGGAACTGCTGGCTAAGATTCCATCCAAGGAAGACCACCTGCGGCAGAAGAATGAGAAACCTTCCGACAACCGTGTTATCAAACCATTGCAATTGATGTCAATTGCGGACCTTCTGGAATCCCTGTCGGGTAGTGATGCGAAAGATCCAGGGTCACGAAATCTATTGCGGCGAAACCTGTCGTCAAAACTGGAGAATTTTACAACTCTCGCCCCGGAAGACGAAACAGCTATCGACAAGGCTTTGCGAAACCCCACCCTGTTCAAAGGGAATGATGGGATTGCGTTGCAAAAGGAGCTGGAAACAGCTTTGTCCAGGGCCCATTCTGCCCCCACACAGGCCGTGGGCAGCCAGGCGGGCGCAACTGTTAGTGCCGGAACCCCCTCGTAGCGCCGAATTTCACAGGTTTCAAAACCGGGTACAGGTGGAAACTTATACCCGGCTTTTTTATGCCTGTATTAAGAAAATTTTGGTTTATTTTGGCGACAATTACCCGGATTTTCTGTTATACCATTCCGGTGTTCCTCATTTATGTAAACTTACCCTTTTCCCCTTATATTTCAAACTCCATTATCAATATGAGAATGTGGGTATTCAACTTATTCAAAAACAACGGTCAGGATATTGTTTATTGACCCTTTTTGAACTATATTAGAGACACAAACTTTTGGTGTCAGCTTATATATTAAAAGTATTTTTTATCGGGTTTGCAATAATTTTTTCTTCCACAAAATTTTTAATTAATTGAAGTTTTAAAAGTAGATATGAATCATCAACGATTTCGGGACTTGGTTAGAGATTACCGGCGGTCGGCGGGCTTTACCCAGAAAGCCCTGGCTGATGTACTTGGTTTACACCAGCAGGTATTGAGCCGGAAGATGAGCAATATCGGGTTTGCCCAGCTAAACCACGCTGAAGTAAAAAAAATAATACTAACCCTGACCGATTGGCAGGCAATCTCCAACCAGGCTCAGGTTGACGAATTGCTAAACCAATTCGACCTTGAACCTAATTTCTTTAGCCAGGAAGAATGGGAAAGTTACCCACTCAAAAGACTTGCAAAATCACCATCAAATGCCTATTCCCGGCTGCAAAAACCACAGTCCGGCCTTACTTCTCTGGGTGAAGCTTCACTCAGTAATACTTTTCATTTTGATAATCTACCGGTCCAATTGACCACCCTGATAGGCCGCGAAACGGTTGTAGCACAGGCCGGGCAGCTTTTGACCCTGCCAAACACCCGGTTGCTCAGTTTTATTGGTCCAGGAGGTAGTGGCAAAACCCGCCTGGCTATTGAGGTGGGTCGTGTCTATAAAGCAAACTTCTTCCATGGAGTTTGTTTTGTAAACCTGGCCGAAATAACCGATTCTGTAAGGGTTGGTGCGGCCATTTACCAGGCGCTGGGGCAAAAAGGTCAAACACCCTATCTAACCCAGGAACTTAAAGGGTTTTTGCGTGACCTGCAGCTTTTATTGATACTGGATAACTTTGAGCAATTGACTGGAGCCAACGGGCTTATCGAGGAACTTTTAAAATTCGCCACCGGCCTAAAGATATTGGTTACTACCAGGGTTGTTTTACGCCTGTACGGAGAACAGGAATTTGTGGTTCCTACTTTAGCCCTACCCGGACCGGGAGAGGAATTAAATCGCGAAAACGCCGATAAATATGACGCAATTCATCTTTTTGTCGAGCGTATACGAGCAATCAACCCTGACTTCTACCTGGCCGATGAAAACGTCTGGGTGATAGCCAAGATATGCCACCAGTTAAATGGTTTGCCGCTGGCCCTCGAATTGGCCGCCGCCCGCACCAGGCTCCTTTCGCTTACGGCCCTCCTGGACCGCCTGACCGTGCAAAAACTCGACCTGTTAAGCAACGGGTCAATCAGCTTGCCACAACGCCAGAAGACACTTCGCAATACCTTAGGTTGGAGCTACCGGCTGCTTACACCCGAGGAGCAAATTCTTTTTCGGATACTGGGAATTTTCAGGGGTAGTTTCTCGGTGGAAGCAGTCCAGGCGGTGTGGAGTGAGGTTTTGGGCGACCCAACTATTAATGAAATGGTTACAATGGACTGGTTAGAGGCTTTGTTAGAGGAAAGCCTTATTAACAAGGTGCAGCACGCTGAGCCGACTTATGGGTTCACCTTGTCTACCGGTAATTTAACTTCTTCCAGCCGGTTTAAAATGCTCGAAACTATACGGGAATACGCCCTTGAACAGTTAAAATTCCAGGGTGAATATGTCAGGTGCTACCTGGCTAAACTTAATTATTATTTGGAGTTAACAGGCAGGCTAAGGGAGCAAATTAACGGGCCAGACCAGAATCGCTGGTTAAATATGCTTGACCTTGAATATGCCAATATCCGCACATTAATTGAAACAGGACTTTCTCTGCTAACCGATACCACACCGGGTGAGCAGACCGAGATTATCGTGGCCGGGTTGAAATTGTGCCGGAACCTTGGCAGTTACTGGGATACCAGGGGGTTTTATGTTGAAGGACAATTAACCGCCAATAATTTCCTGGCCGCCGCTCGCCAGAACGAAATGACTGGCACAAAGGAATATTCCTGGACCTTAAGCATAAGCGGATTAATGACCGGACGACTGGGCGACTTCGGGCAAGCCCAGGGAATTTTAGATGAAGGTTATCATAAATTTGCCGCCCTGCACGAAAAGTCAGGTGAAGCCTACACGCTAAACTTTCAGGGGAGTTTTGCTTTTCTGGTGGGAGATTACACCCTGGCGCGACAAAAACTTGTACAGGCTGAAGAAATCTGCTACCAGACAAATGATAAGAGAAACCTGGGAAGGGTTTTAATCAGCCTGGCTATTCTTGACCAGACGCTCGGAAATTACACCCAGGCAAACGATCAGATACGCCATAGTTTGCTGATTTACCAGGATGAAGGTAACAAACGCATGATTGGGGCTTGCCTGAATAACCTGGCAGGTACGGCGTTACTTGAGCAGGATTATGAAACGGCCCGAACTTATTTTTATGAGTGTTTGCGTCTACATACGGAGCAGGCTGAATATCGTAGTATAGCCTATACCCTGCGCGGTCTGGCGACTATCTCTTATTATCAAGGTGAGTATTCCGATGCCGATACCAAGCTATTGGAAAGTTTGAGGCTTAGCTACCGAATAGGCGATAAGTATCAGATAGGTCAGAACCTGGCGCTGCTTGCTATCTTAAATGTTGCCAAGTTTGAACGAAATTTGCTTGATGATATTTCCCAGGAACCCAACCATTATTTAGAAGCGGCGGCCCGGTTAATGGGTGGGAGTGCCGTTCAATTTAACCTGATTCAGGCGGAAATTGAGCCACTCTTCAAAGACCTATATTTGAAAAAAATTCAAACAGCCCGGTCCCGACTTGGAGAAGCCGAGTTTAATAATTATTATAATAAGGGTTTGAACTTATCGCTTTCAATGATAACCGAGAAATCTTAACTGTCCTGTAACTGGTGCCCAAAATATAGGCCGGGCCCGATTCTGACAAAACCGTTTAGAATGCGAAATTTATGCTCTAAACTCCCAGGGAACGCCCAATAATCTCCTTCATTATCTCGTTAGTCCCTGCATAGATACTCGCAGCACGAGCATCAAGATACGCACGAGCAATCGGATACTCCAGCATGTAACCATAGCCGCCATGCAGTTGGACACACTGGTCAATTACCCTTTTTTGCAGATCAGTAGTCCACCATTTTGCCATTGCCGCTGTCTCTGCCGTCAGGTCGCCTTTATTTAGCTCCTCAATACAGCGGTCGACAAAGACCCGCGCTATCTCAATCTCTGTTCTCATCTCTGCCAGCTTAAAGCGTGAGTGCTGGAAGGTTCCAATGGGTTGACCAAAGGCCGTACGTTCTTTACAGTATTCAAGTGTTATTAAAAACGCCGCTTCACAGGCAGCAACTGCTTGCACCGCGACACTCAAACGTTCCTGGGCGAGCTTTCGTACCAGGTAGGAAAATCCTTTGCCTTCCTGGCCTAAAAGGTTAGCAAGAGGCACCCTGACATCCTCAAAGAAAAGCTCGGCTGTATCTTGTGCCTTCAATCCGACCTTTTCGAGCTTACGGCCTCTTCGGAAACCATCCATCCCATTTTCCACTACCAGAAGGCTGATGCCCGAATGCCTCTGTTTTGGATCGGTTTTCGCAACAACAATGACGACATCGCTTAATAGACCATTCGTGATAAATGTCTTTTGCCCGTTGAGTAGATAATGGTCTCCCTGGAGAACGGCGGTCGTACGGACAGCAGCCAGGTCGCTCCCCGTATTCGGTTCACTCATGGCAATAGCGGTAATTAACTCACCGGAACACATTCCTGGAAGCCAGCGTTGTTTTTGTTCCTCGTTCGCATACTCCAGGAAATAGGGCAGAACTATATCATTATGAAGACTGATTCCCATACCTGCGCTAACGGTCCCGGCTTTTGCCAGTTCTTCAGCGATGATGGCATTAAAACTAAAATCGGTGACGCCTGCTCCGCCATAGCATTCAGGAACATTGAAACCCAGGAATCCCTGGTGGCCTGCCCGAAGCCACAATTCATACGAAACCACACCATCCTTCTCCCATTGAGCGTTATGCGGGACGATTTCTTCCTGAACGAAGTGCTGGAAGGATTCGCGGAAGAGGTGATGTTCTTCAGTAAACAAGGTTCTTTTCATAGTCATGGCTCCTGCTTCTCGTACCTTTCAACTACTTTACAAATAGGGCACTACACGAGCAAACCGCCGCCACACACAACCACCTGCCCACTGATATAGTTGGACTCAGGAGAACAGAACAGGTAGACAGCATCGGCAGCTTCTTCCGGTTCCCCGGCCCGTCCAAGAGGAATCAACTGCTCAAAAGTTTTTATAAGGTTGGATTGGATTCCAACCTGGATGTCCCTTCCTGCGACATCTATCGTGGCCTGCTCGGTCGTGATTGGCTGGGTTAAACGTGTTTTTATATAGCCGAAAGCCACACAATTGACCGTTACTTTGTACCGTCCCCATTCTTTGCACAGGGTACGGGTCAAACCTACAATGCCTGCCTTACCCATGGAATAATTCACCTGGCCCGAATTGCCATAAAGCCCGGCAACCGAGGAAATATTGACAACTTTCCGAATCACCTCTTTACCTTCAGCCGCCTCTTTTTTCGCAGCAGCCCGGAGCGGTTCGGCGGCTGCCCGTAAAATACGAAAAGGGGCCATCAGATGAACATTGAACATCGCCTCAAACTGCTCATCACTCATTTTCTGAATCACATTGTCCCAGGTATAGCCTGCATTGTTCACGATTATGTCAATTCCCCCAAAGTTTGTGAGGGCCGTCTGGACAAAGCGAGTGCCGAAATCTGGAGCTGCAACATCTCCAATACAAGCAACCGCCTCAGAACCCAGCGCCCGAATTTCTTCAACTACAGCCTGCGCGGGTTCACTATCCAGGTCATTCACAACGATTCGTGCGCCTTCACGAGCCAATTTTAGGGCTACTGCCCGGCCAATTCCCCGGCCAGAACCTGAAACCAGGGCTACTTTTCCCTCCAATTTAGACATCTTTCCTCTCCTTTGTCTTTGGTTTAACCGGGACTTTCCCAACCCTGTTATGATACTCTTCAAAATTTACAGCGGCTTTCCGGCAAAAACCAGCCTTTCCTGGCACCAGGACCAGCTTCATATTCCAACACCAAATAACAATGTGGGGTTTTTGCCTGTAATACCGCATGGGGAATAAAGGGGACATTCGATTGTGTTACATTAAATATGAGCGCAAGACGATGGCCTCTCCTTGCAATTTGATTTCGCCGTTCTGGTCAGTCGCGCTGAGTCGCAAGCGAACATACTGCTCACCAGCCTGTTCAAGTTCCTCTACAGCAGTACCACGGCAGGTGAGCTGGTCCCCCAGGTGGGTGATAGCGACAAAGCGAGCGCTGAACTGGCGGATAGCTTTTTGGGGCACCCAATTTATTAAGGCCCTCCCCAGGTATGCCATTCCCAACATACCATGAGCAAACACATCTTCCATGCCCGCTTGCTTCGCAAAATCGCTGTCAATATGCATCGGGTTGTGATCCCCGGAAGCACCAGCATAGAGGGCCAGGGTCTGACGCGTTATTGGCGGGAAAGTGAGTGCAGGTAGGTCGTCACCTATTTTCAGGGTTCCAAACGGTGTCGGGGCCATTCTTGCTCCTTCTTATCAGTTTCGTACTACAATGGTGTTGCGCATTTCGCCAACCAGCACTCCATCCTGATTCCGGGCGGTCGTTTCCTGGACTATAAATTCCAATGCGCCGCCCTTCTTGCTGTATATATCGCTAACCGTTGACTGAAAGGTGACACAATCGCCAGCACACACAGGATAGTGATAGGTAAAAGACTGCTCACCGTGCAAGATGCGGGCAAGACTCACTTTGAGCGTTTCCAGGAGTTTGAAAGAACTTGGGTTTTCCATCTCCAGGCAAAATAAAAACGTGAGTGGAAGGGGTAAAGAACGGTAACCCGCCGCCTGGGCCGCCTCTTCATTTGTATACAAAGGGTTTGTTTCCCCTATCGCCTTGGCAAAAAAACGAAGGCGGCCTTTTTCCACCTCAACGGTTGAAGGAGGAGATACCCACCCGATGAATGATTTGTCAATCATCTATTAAGTTTCCTTATAAAAGTAAAGCATAAAGGTATAGTTCTGCCTCTTGATGACAAGAAAGGAGCCTTGTTTTAGCTGGAACGCAGCAGGGTTTTTCAAAGCCGCTGATACATTGTCACGACACAGGCTCCGCCAAGCCCGATATTATGTTGCAAGGCGATTTTTGCGTCTTCCACCTGACGAACCCCGGCTTGTCCACGTAACTGCCAGACCAGTTCGGCGCACTGTCCCAATCCGGTTGCGCCAAGGGGATGACCTTTCGCAAGTAGTCCTCCTGACGGATTGGTGACAACTTTCCCCCCATAAGTGTTGTCTCCATCCCAGATAAAACGTTCCGCTGTTCCTTCAGGTGTCAGGCCGAGAGCTTCATACGTGATAAGTTCATTTGCGGTAAAACAATCATGTAACTCGACCACATCCACCTCTTCAGGTCCAATCCCCACCTGCTCATAGACCTGCCGGGCGGCCTCTGCTGTCATATCGTAGCCGACCACTTTCATCAAACTCTTTTCTGAAAAGGTTGAGCCGAAATCGGTGGTCATGGCCTGGCCGGTTATGGCAATTGAAGGTGTAAGATTGTGGCGGCGTGCAAAGGCCTCCGAGCAAACTATCGCTGCCGCCGCCCCGCAGGTAGGGGGGCAACATTGAAACCTGGTGAGCACGCCATAAATAGGCGGCGACCCTAATATTTCCTCCACTGTTAAAGGGGTACGGAAAATGGCGCGGGGGTTGTGCGCGGCATGGCGGCGGGCTTTTTCCGAAATTTTCGCAAAGGTTTCGTTTTTCGTCCCATACCTGGCCTGGTATTCAACTCCGGCCCCTCCAAATAACTGGGCTGCCATTGGAGCATTTGAGTGACCCTGGACATCTTCTGTTACCCGCATAAACGGGTCAAGGGGGGAGGGGCGATCAGTATAAACATTGGATAACGCCCCTGGGAGCATCTGTTCAAACCCAAGTGCCAGCACACAATCGGCGATGCCAGCTTCGACCGCCTGACGCGCCAAAAAAAGGGCCGTTGAACCGGTGGAACAATTGTTATTCACGTTTATGACCGGTATGCCGGTCATTCCAAGGCTGTAGAGAACTGCCTGACCACAGGTGCTGTCACCATAGGCATACCCTACATAGGCTTGCCGGATACTTTTGTAATCCAGCCCGGCATCCTCTAGAGCAGAGCGTGCCGCTTGAACCCCCATAAGAGTATAAGGCTCATTTGCGCCAGGCTTTACGAACGGCGTCATCCCTACTCCAACGACATACACGCTGTTTTTCATTTCCAATTTCCTTCTTCTGACCCTTAATTGACCTTCCTGGTTTGGTTTTGCCAGTAAGGTTGTTTGAGGGTAGTCTTCATAATTTTCCCCGCCGCCGAAATAGGCAAGCTCTCTTGAAAAGATATACTGCGGGGGCATTTGTACCCTGCGATCAAGGTGTGGCAGTGGGAAATGATCTCTTCAGCGGTGGCCTCAGTCCCGGCTTTCAGGACGACAACAGCATGGACCGCTTCACCCCAGCGTTCGTCGGGAATGCCAATGACCGCACAGGCGCTTACCGCAGGGTGGGACGCGACCGAATTTTCCACCTCGGCAGAATAGACGTTTTCTCCGCCAGAAATGATCATATCTTTGAGGCGGTCCACCACAAAAATAAAACCATCCTCATCCATATACCCTCCGTCACCTGTGTGAACCCAACCATCGACCAACGCTAGCGCCGTCGCCTGGGGATTATTCCAGTAACCCTGCATTGTATTTGGTCCATGCACCAGAATCTCTCCGACAGTGCCTCTTGGAACTTCTTGCCCGTCCGGATCAACAATTTTTATTTCCACACAATACGAGGCCCGCCCGGCAGAGCGAAGTTTCCCGGCCCTGGGACCTTCCAGGACGTGGTATTCAGGCGGCAAAATGGTCGCTACCGGGGAGAGTTCGGTCTGACCATAAGCCTGGATAAATTTACAGTGGGGAAGTTTGGTCAGGGCTGTTTTGAGGACAGGCTCTGGCATAGGAGATGCGCCGTAAATGATGTACTTCAGAGAGGAGAGGTCAGCCTGGTCGAAACCGGGGTGTTCAAGAAACATCTTCACCATTGTTGGAACAAGCAAACTATGGCTGACATGTTGTTCTACCATGGCGTTCAGGACCAGTTCTGGTTGGAAGGTAGGAACCATGACATGGGTACCCCCACAAATTGTAACGGCATTGGAGGCTGCGCCGTCGGCCAGGTGGAACATTGGCGGGGCATGCAAATAGATGCTATCACTCTTAAAGTCCATTTCATGCATGTTTGAGATCGCATTAGACCACAGGGCCGCGTGAGAAAGCATCACACCTTTAGGAAAACCGGTTGTACCGCCGGTATAATAAATACCGGCCAAATCTTCATTCCCTCGTAAAGCATCCTCTACCGGGTCGGCCTCTTCAAGTGCGGTCTCATATGAAACCATCCCTTCTGGAACAGGGCCGTCCCCGGCATAAAGAACATTAGTGACGGTATTTGCGCCTGCCAAAAGCTGTGGAACCAGACTCTCAAACCTGTCATCAACAACGAGAATAGTGGCACCTGAATCGTTCAAAGAGTAGATGTGTTCCGCGACTGCCCAGCGGGTATTCATTGGCACCACAACACCGCCAGCCCAGGGAACGGCAAAGTAGAGTTCTAAATAGCGGTCTGAATTGAGCGAGAGGATAGCGACGCGGTCGTTTGTTTTAAGACCAAGTTGTTGTAAAGCTCCTGCCAGTTTAGCCACGCGCCCTTGAAGTTCCTGCCAGGTATGTGTTCGACCTTGAAAAATAGTAGCTGCTTCCCTGCCATGGGTCTGCGCTGATCGCTTAAGTGCCTGGGTGAGATACATCTTTGTCCCTCCAGTCTCTTTTCTGCCCGGCTTTACATCCGAGAGAGCCTTGAATTAAATTATGTTACTTGGTTTTAGACAATGTTACTGTGTAGTAACAAGTATAGCAAGACGGTTGAAAAGTGTCAAGGTTTGGTCTATACTCGTAGAAGATTACATAACATAAAGCGGTTTATTATTGATATCTTTTTTGCATCCTAAAAAAGTTGAATGTCATTAGTTCTCATTTAGAGCATGGTTTTTATAAAAACAGGAGAAAGTATCATTAGGTATGGCAAGTTGGACAAAAGAAATTCAAGGGAGAGAAGAACAGCGTCAATTAAAAGGACAGGCCCTTTTGAGAACCGCAGCTCGCTTATTTAACGAAACGGGCTTTCACCAAACGACACTTGAGATGCTGGCACAAAGACTTGGGGTGACAAAGCCAACTTTATACTACTATATCAAAAATAAAGATGATATTTTATTTGAGTGTAATAGATTAGCTTTGATGCAAGCCCAGGAGGCGCTAGAAAAGGCGCAGGCGGAGGGGACGACAGGCTTAGAGAAGTTGCGGGTGTTGGTGACGCGCTATGTTCATATAGTTACCGAAGATTTTGGCATATGTCTGATTTTGTCGGGAGACCAGGCCCTTACGCAAGAAAACCGCCAAGCCTTGCGTACCTTCAGAACTACCCTAGACCATACAGTCCGTGTAATGCTCGAAGAAGGGATGCGCGATGGATCAATTGCTCCCTGCAATCCCAAAATGGTAACCTTTGCGTTGTTTGGGGCTTTTAACTGGATAGCCCACTGGTACAAAGATGACGGTGAACTTAAGCCGGAAGAGATTGCCGAACACTTCCTTTCTTTGTTTGAAAATGGCCTGGTACCTCGCACCAAGAGTTGAGTGGTTTGATCCAAAATAACCAGACCCCAGTGACCACCTATTGAATGAGGTAAATAGTTGGTAAAATGTGGTAAGGAAGGGGTCACCATAGAAATGAAAGGACGCATTTTTACACCGGAATTCAAACTCAGCGTCGTGCGGGCTGTATTTTCCGGTGAAATGAGTGCGGTGCCACTATACCGCGATAACAATCTAAGCGACAGTTGTATCCATACCTGGAAAAAGTTTTACCGCCTCAAAGGCGAAGCAGCTTTCACCACTCCAACCATCGCCCGCAGAGTTCAATACCTCATTACTTTGCCCATTTAAATGAAGTTGCTCCAGTTTCGGGAGTAAACTAAGACTAAATTCGTTAAGTAGACTAATGGAAAAAAAGAAAAAGAAGTTACTCCGGTAATTACCACTTAAAATCCCCATTATAAAGAAAAACAGGTCCGTTTGGACCTGTTTTATCGAAAAAAACCTGACGGGAAAACGGCACGTATTTAGGGCAGAATTAGACCGTCACCCCGCGTTTTTGAAGCAGTTCCTTCATATAGGTGATTTCGCTCTGCTGACCTACCACAATCGAATTCGCCAACCTGGTCACTTCCGGCCTGGTGGTCTGATTCAGGACAGTACGGGCCATGGCTACCCCACCCTGGTGGTGCCGAATCATAAGTTGGAGAAAGGCTATTTCGGCCTCAGCTACCGGCAAGGTATCCAGGGCGTAAACCTGTTCGACCGTTGCCATGCCCATCATCTGCCCGTGATTGCTCATCATTGATTTGGCACCCGCCAGCGGGTACTGCCATACCGTCAGCCAGCCCTGCATCTGGCCTATCTGGTTTTGCTGGGTCAAAATAATATCCAGGGCGAAAATCCGCAGGTCCGGGTCGGTAGTGCGGTCCCGGATTTTTACCGCCATGTCCACCGCCTGGGCGTGATGGTCGCTCATATCGCGGGCAAAATTAATTTCTGGGCTGTCGGAAGCCGGTTTAAGATTGCTGACCCACCACCAACCGGCCAGTCCTGTCGCAAATAAAACCACCACAAGTAGGGCAATCCCAAGAAGGCCCCTGGAAACTCCTTTAGGTGTTTCTTCTAATTCTTCGGCATCTTCAACAAAAGCGGGTTCCTCGGTGTAACTCTCTGGCATTTGGTGCTCTTTTCCTGATTTTACTTCTCAAAGATAAATGTTGTTGTATTTATCTTTCCGATAATTTTTAGTTTTACGAATCCGACTCTGCCTAAAATTGCCCTGGTTCGTAAAGTCCGATGATTTTAGGTTAGCGTACCTTAACAGGGTTCGTCAAGCCCTGGCTGGTAAAATTTTAGTAAAAATTCAAGCTTACCAGGCTGTCAGTATTACGCTTTCACAGGATATTTGCTGCCCATAATTTTCCTTTTGTGATTAGTATACTTGACGAAATTCGTCTTCGCATACTCCACAAAGGTGGTGCAATATCAGATATGGGGGCAATAAACAGGAATTTCGCAGAAACACTCACGCCAGCGATTTAGGCGCTTCACTCACCCGAACAATATAATTCTCTTGCCAAAAAACCTCTGATACTCTTTATTTAAGAAATATAGGATTAGCCTCTTGACAACTTATGTAACTCCGAGTAACATAAACATGTAACTGGTAGTTACATAAGCAAAGAAATTTAAGATGACAGAATCTAAACTCGAAAAAAGCCGGCGAAACGGTAATCATCAGGTGGAGGCTCAGCGAGAAAGCATTTTAGATGCTGCTGAAACTTTGTTCCTTCAAAGGGGAATTGAAAAAACCAGTATGGTTGATATCGCCAACCAGGCCGGTATCACCAAAATAACGCTTTATCGTTATTTTCCCAACCGGGAAGATATTGCCCTTCTGCTCTGGCAAAGGACGAGTGAAAAAATTTTCTCTTTGGTTGGCTTTAACGAAAAGGGATTCTCCATAGAGGATTTCAAGAACCTAACTCGCTTGATGATCCGCAACTTTGATGAAATGCGTGACTCCTACCGTTACATTGGGATGTTTGACGGGATGTTTCTGGATAATCCTAATGAAGTAGGTATTACTCGCTTGATAAAGGAGAAGTATAGCAGCGCAGTTTTCAAGGAGGTCGCGCAAAGCCGAAAAGCCTACGAGTTTCAGAGTTGTGTTCTAATTTTGTCATCGGTAATCTGGTTTTTGGAAAAGGTGGCGCTCAGGGGTGAAGTCACCTATTACGATCTTGGTATTCCTCTCGCAGAACAACTCGCTATCTATGAGGAGATTGTTATGAAGTCCTTTGACAACCTTCTCGCCAGGGTCACAACCCCTTAGCATAACCTTTTACTCTTTATCTTAAATCATTTGAGCCTAATTCTGTAGACTCTTCCAGGCGGACCTGTAGCCAGTACATGGTTGGAGCTTTCAGCTTTGCTGTACCTGGAAAACCCCTACCGGTTTCTTCCAATTAAAAGTGAGTTTGTTTGTTTTACCCATCGCGGCTTAATCCACACGATTGCTGTGAAACGCACAGCTAATTACCTTTCTACAAAGATGTACACAATTTTGGAGAAGATAAAATGACCACTGACCTTGAAAAAAATCACCTCGAACGCGTCGAGAGCCTGCTTGACTCCATGTCTTTGGAGGAAAAGGCGGGGCAACTCAGCCAGTATTTTTACCTCCAGGTTCCAGGGCAGGATAAGTTCCTTGAGGCTGAATTACGGGCGGGACGGGTAGGTAGTTTCTTATTTGTGACCGACCCCACCAAAATAAATAGCTTGCAACGGATAGCCGTTGAAGAAACCCGGCTTGGTATTCCACTTTTGTTCGGTTTTGATGTTATTCACGGCTTCCGAACAATCTTTCCAGTTCCACTCGGAATGGCTGCTTCCTGGGATCCCAAGCTTTATGAACAGGTTCAGGCCACCGCTGCCCGCGAAGCGCGGGCGGTTGGTATTCATTGGGCCTTTGCCCCGATGCTTGACATCGCGCGCGACCCCCGCTGGGGCCGCATTGTGGAAGGGGCCGGCGAGGATCCCTATCTTGGGGCCAGGATGGCTGAGGCCCAGGTGCGAGGTTTCCAGGGTGAGACGCTCGGCTCTGCCGGGCACATTATTGCCGGTCCAAAGCACTATGTCGGTTATGGCGCGGCCCTTGGCGGTCGAGACTATGACGAGGTCAACCTTTCAGAAAGTGAGTTGCGAAACGTCTACCTGCCACCTTTTGCCGCCGGGGTCGCGGCGGGCGCGGGAAATATCATGACAAGTTATGTTGGTATCGGTGGAGTGCCTGGGGCAGCCGACCGGCGTCTCATAACTGAGGTGTTGCGGGGAGAACTGGGCTTCAAGGGGTTTGTGGTCAGTGACGCTGCGAGTGTGGTTGACCTGGTGACACACGGCTTTGCCCGTGATGAGCGCGACGCGGCAGTCCGGGCTTTGAGCGCGGGCCTGGATATGGAAATGTGGTTAGGTTTGCAATTTGGTGCGGGGGCAAATCCAGGGCCGAAACAGGGCGCTTTTGCCACTCTTCCGGCGGCGGTTGAGGCCGGTGAATTAGACGAAAAACAACTCAACGAGGCGGTCAGGCGGATTTTGCTTCTGAAAATACAGCTAGGTCTTTTTGAGCAGCCGTATGTTGACCTGGACGGTATCCAGACCACCTTCGGTGACCCCGCGCACCGCGAAACCGCTCGGGTAGCGGCTGAACGCTCCGCAGTGCTGCTGCGAAATGAGGGGAATAAGCTTCCCCTTGACCGGACAAAATTAAGGTCAATTGCTGTTATTGGCCCCCTGGCCGATAATAAGATGGCGACCCTGGGGCCGTGGGTATTTGCGCAGGGCCTGGGGGCTACAGTTACGGTGCTGGATGGATTAAAGAATGCGGCTGGTGACAACCTGAAAATTGAATTTGCCAGTGGTATACCCCTCCCCAGCCGGGCAATTCCTTCGCCATTTGCTGGCATGGCCGAGGCTCTTGGCAGTACTGCGCCGGGTGTTTCAACGGACGATTTCGATGAAGTTGAAGAATTCAAACGGGCCGTCGAACTGGCTCGTTCCTCGGAGGTTGCCGTAGTTGTCCTGGGCGAAACGGACGACATGAACGGTGAAAGCGCCTCTCGTTCAACCCTGGACCTGCCTGGCCGCCAGTTGGAGTTGTTGGAG
>Ga0097678_1000308_pt1 | contig 81352 bp, 66 predicted proteins | sample ThiBiot_500_plan_2_FD_72847 | JGI IMG/M metagenome (GOLD analysis project Ga0097678, IMG submission 72847) | Wastewater bioreactor microbial communities from Cape Town, South Africa - Thiocy_expt_500_plan - 1398105537976 (version 2) (version 2) ...
TGTGATGGGGCGCGTGATATCCATCCGTCGCGAATATCCGCCCCATTGTACCGGAGGTGCTCTCGCTAAGACAGACTCACAGAGTCTGGATAAGATCAGGGCATTGCTCTCGCTGATCCATAAATGACGACGGTTGCCGCGCAGCCATTGATCCATCAGGATCGAGGCAAGCTGGCGGCCCTTGCCAGCCCCGGTGCCGTCGCCGAGGAAGAAGCCGCAGCGGTAGCTGGCTCCTTCGGCATCAGGCACCAGTTCAAGGCCTCGTTCAGGCACGCGATAGCGGCCGGGGAGATCAGAAGATGTTGCGTCGAGCGCATGAACCAGTGTTTCAAGCTGGGCGCGGCTCAGCATGCGGTCGCGGATCACCTTGGCAGGAAGCTGGGGGACGTAGCTTGGTACTGGCAGCGCCACCGAGGCCATGGCTGCCGATTCCACCAGTTGGGTCGGGTGATCCGCAGCATCGTCAAAGACAAGTCGTTGCGGACGATAGGCGACATAGACGCCGATAGCCTGCTCGGCGTCGGCGATGGTGTCGCGCAGGCGGTAGGCCAGCGGGATGGCGCCTGTGGCATCGCCGCGCGACGCTGCTGCGGCCAGTTTCGGTGCGGCTGAGCGGAATCCGCCCAGCAAGGTGGACGTGGTTTTGGCAGGCGAAACAGGAGGTGTGGCCACGAGCGCCAATTCAGTTACAACCCGACGGCGCGGCGGAACCTTGGACAGGAAAGGCACCAGATCATTAAGCGTGGCCCGGTTTACGACGGTGGTGCTGACGGAGCCAGCACACTTGTCGATCACCAGCAAGCGCACAGCAATCGAGGTGCCCTGTTTGGCAAAGGCACCCTCAAGCCGGGCATGGAAGGCGACGCTCGCGCCTTGCAACGCGCGCTGGAACAGTTCCGCGCGGCGCCCGTGGGGCTGGAAGCTGTCTGGCATGATGGCAACGAGGCGGCCATCGGGTTTAAGAACACCGAAAGCTGCCGCCAGATGGCGCGCTGCCGTAGTGGGATCTTCGAGACCAGCAGCGTTGCGAGCGTAGGGCGGGTTCATCAGGATCACGTTGGGGCGTTGGGTCAGATGGGCGCCAATGCGGGCGGCGTCATGATCGGTCACGTTCGCGCCCGGAAACAGGTGCCGAAGGATTTCCTGACGGACCGGATCGATCTCGTTGAGGTGAAGGCTGCTGGCATGTCTGGCCCAGACAGCCAGCATTCCGGTGCCGGCACTGGGTTCGAGCACCACATCGTCAGGTTGGACATCGGCAAGATGGGCAGCCAGCCAAGCGAGCCCAAGTGGCGTCGAAAAGTGCTGATGTTCAACCTGCTCCTCGCTGCGGACGGTCTGGTTTGGCAGACGGACTTCAAGATCATTCAGAAAAGCGAGTGCCGGCTGGACAAAGGACGGGACAGATTGCTCGACGATACAGCGAAGCACAGCCATTTCCAGCATTTGGAAGCTGTCACGCTGAGACCAGACACCAGAGGCAGAGGTGGAACCTGTTGCTGCCTCCATGGCGGCGTTGAGAATCCTACGAGTGATTTTTTCGTCGGCAGCCAGGTGCGGCGCTAAACGGAACGAAGCTTCCGCGAGAAGGTCTACAAAAACTGGGGGATCCAGTTGACTGGGATACATGGAAAATCCTTTCGGGTTCAGGGAACTCGAAAGCCATTCCTCCCACTTTGACTTTGTCGGCTAGTAAGACCCGATCACCGTCGGCCCACACCAACGAAGTCCTCCGACATTTGCTCGAGATTGCCTTCGCAAAACTGCCTTTAACTGGTCACACGCTGTTTAACCCTGCCTTTTCGACTGGTGTCTCGACTGGGCAATCGCGCTCGACGCGCTCGGAATAGCGGTCGACCAGTTGCTCGGCGTGCGGGCGCAGTAGGACCGTTATCCGCACCAGTTCCTCGCAGACATCAACGATTCGATCATAGTAGGATGAGGGTTTCATGCGGCCCGCCTCGTCAAATTCTTCATAGGCTTTGGCGACGGAGGACTGATTGGGGATGGTGAACATCCGCATCCAGCGGCCAAGAATGCGCAAGGTGTTGACTGAATTGAACGACTGAGACCCCGCGCTGACCTGCATCACCGCCAGCGTGCGCCCTTGTGTGGGGCGCATACCCTTCATGGCGAGCGGCAGATGGTCGATCTGCGTTTTCATGATGCCGGTGATCTGGCCGTGGCGCTCGGGACTGCACCAGACCTGTGCTTCCGACCACAGCGAATGTTCGCGCAGTTCATCAACGGCGGGGTGCTTATCGCCCTCGATCTGATCGGGAAGCGGCAGATCGCGCGGGTCAAATATGCGTGTTTCGCAACCGAAGAACTGCAAGAGGCGCGCAGATTCCTCCACCACCAGACGGGAGTAGGAGCGTTCGCGCAAGGAGCCGTAGAGCAACAGCACCCGAGGCGGAGCATCGAATTCACCAAGTCCCTGTGCCGGTCGACGATAGGCATATTCCGGCTTCAAGGCAGGAAGATGGTCGGCGTCTGAAAGTGCGCGCAGGTAGCTAAAATCGGACATGGTAACTCGAAACTCCGTCAGGCAGAGGATGTGGTTCAGATACGGCGCAGGTACGCCTATTGTGGCACAGTGTCAGCAAACCAGCGTCGACCAAACCAGAAGGCGACATTGACCAACAAGATCAGCACCGGCACTTCAACCAGAGGGCCGATCACTGCGGCAAAAGCCACCGGTGAGGCCAGGCCAAAGGCGGCAATGGCAACAGCAATTGCCAGCTCGAAATTGTTGCCCGCGGCCGTAAAGGCCACCGCCGTCGTGCGCGGATAATCGCTGGCGATCAGCTTGCCCATGAAGAAACTGATCGTGAACTGCACAACGAAGTAGATCGTGAGCGGAATGGCGATACGCAGGGTGTCGCCCGGAAGCGTGAGGATCTCGTTGCCCTTGAGGCTGAACATGGCAACAATGGTGAAGAGCAGCGCGACAAGAGTGATCGGGCCGATCTTGGGCAGGAAAGTGCCTTCGTACCACGCGTTGTCCTTGGCCTTGGCCAACCACTTGCGGGTGAGGAAGCCAGCCAGAAGCGGAACGCCCAGATAGATCAGTACCGCTTGGGCAATGGTCCAGAAGCTGACCTTAATCACGCTGCCTTCGAGACCGAACAGCGGCGGGAGGAATGCCAGGAAAAACCATGCATAGACGCTGAAGAACAGGATCTGGAAGATCGAGTTGAATGCGACCAGCGCGGCGACATACTGGTTGTCACCCTTGGCGAGCTGGTTCCAGACGATCACCATCGCAATGCAGCGCGCAAGGCCGATCAGGATCAGGCCCGTCATATATTCCGGCTTGTCGCTCAGAAAAATGACTGCCAGTGCGAACATCAGCACCGGGCCGATGATCCAGTTCTGGATCAAAGAGATCGCAAGAACCCGCCGATCCTCGAACACGCGCGGCAATTCTTCGTAGCGCACCCGCGCGAGCGGGGGGTACATCATCAGGATCAGGCCGATGGCAATCGGAATGTTGGTTGTTCCGATCGACAGGCTGTTGATGAAGCCCGGCAGACCGGAAAATGCCGATCCCATCCCGACCCCAATCGCCATGGCGAGGAAAATCCACAAGGTGAGATACCGGTCGAGAAACGACAGGCGGGGACGATTGCTCATGCAGCACCTTCCATCTGGCCGAATTCGGCAAGGGCTTGGGTCAACTCGGTGCGATCCATTGTCTCGAACGGCAGGGCCAGAAACGCTTCGGCCCGCATCGAAAGCCAGCGCCAGGTGTCTTCGAAGGCGGCATCTTCGGCCGCTTCGCCGCCCGCTTCATCTGCCGGATCAGGCAGGCCCCAATGCGCGCGCAGAGGCGTGCCCGGAAAAACCGGACAAGCCTCGCCCGCAGCATTGGCGCAAACGGTGATGACAAGGTCGATATGTGGTGCTTGCGGAGCGGAGAATTCCAGCCAGCTTTTGGAACGGAAGGTGCTGGTGCCGATCCCCCGCCGCGCCAGCAGGCGCAGCGCGCCGGGATGTGGCACGCCTTTGGGCTTACTGCCTGCACTAAAGGCCTGAACGCGACCCGGAGCAAGGTGATTGAAAATCGCCTCGCCCAAAATCGAGCGCGCGGAATTGCCAGTGCAGAGCACCAGAATGTTAAATGGGACCATTGTCATCACTATTGCCTCAGCCTGCTACGACGCGCTTGCCATCGGCATCAACGACTTGCTCGCCATCTTCCTTGGCGAATGCACCGCGTTGCTCGGCGGGGATCAGGTCAAGCACTTCCTCGGAAGGACGGCACAGCTTGACGCCGAGCGGCGAGACAACCAGCGGGCGGTTGATGAGGATCGGATGCTCCATCATCGCGTCGATCAGTTGCTCATCAGTGAGATCGGCATTGCCAAGCCCCAATTCGGCAAAAGGCGTGCCCTTTTCGCGCAGCAAAGCGCGGGCGCCGATGCCAGCGCGGACGATCAGGCTTTCCAGCAGTTCGCGCGAAGGAGGCGTCTTGAGATATTCTACCACATGCGGCTCGATTCCGGCATTGCGGATCATTGCCAGCGCATTGCGCGAAGTGCCGCACTCGGGGTTGTGATAGATGATGATGTCAGTGGCCATGATGAAGCGTCCTTAAACAAATATTGGGTCAGTTCAGAGGGAAAAGTCCCCGAACGCGCCACGAGGGAACTTGGTCGCGCAACCGGCCTCTGTCGGCTTGCGGAAGGGGCACTTTTCAGCACCTTCAACCGAAATGATAAGGTCACTTGATGACGTATTCTTGTAGCTACAAGTGGCGTATCGGGGCGCCACCAAGGTCAATTCCGGGCGGCTCGGATCGGCAAATGCGGTGAATTCGCTGCCGCGCGAGGGATTGACCTTGCACCACATCTCCCATTTTCCGGCGCCCTCGCCCTTTACAACCACCGTCTTGCCTTCGGGTGCGGCGGCAACATTCGTGGTGCTGGCCATAACAAGCGCGAGCACAGCAATCGTTTTGGTGAACATGATTTTCTCCCTAAAATAGCTTGTTGCGTAAATACATTTCCAGAAATATCGAAATATAAGGTGCAAATCGGCAGGTACAGGGCATTAGCTTCGCGCCAGATCAGTTGAGGGTCGCCCCCTCAATTTGACCGATCTCTAAAAGCTTGCGCTCCATGGCCATGGCATCAAGGCTATCGAGTGGCAGCGCCGTGAACAGTTCAATGCGGCGGCGCAGATATCGAATGGCATCCATAAACGCCTGACGCTGATCTTCGCCTGCCACGGCGGCCGGATCTTCAATGCCCCAATGGGCGGTCATCGGATGACCGATCCACACAGGGCAAGCTTCGCCAGCGGCATTATCGCAGACCGTAAAAATGAAGTCGAATTGCGGCGCATCTTGGCCCGCAAATTCGCTCCAGCTTTTCGAGCGCAGCCCCGATGTGTCGAAACCCAGATCCCCGAGTGTGGTCAGAGCCATCGGGTGAACCTCGCCCCAGGGGTGGCTGCCCGCACTAAACGCACGGAACCGACCCGCGCCATCATGGTTCACCAGCACTTCACCGATGATCGAGCGCGCCGAATTGCCGGTGCATAGGAACAGGACGTTGTAGATGCGGTCGCTCATGCAACATCCTGTTCGGATGCGGACGCCCCAACCTCGCCCTCCGGCACACAGCACAATTCATGGTCCGTGCAGGCAAGGCCGCCACAGCAATTCTCGGTAAGATAGCCCATCAATCCATTCATCGCCGTATAGTTGGCGGTGTAGATGATAAGGCGGCTCTGACGGCGCTGACTGACCAATCCGGCATTGGCCAATGCGGCCAGATGAAAGCTCATCGAAGAGGAAACGACACCCAGCTTTTCCGCGATTGCCCCAGCAGGCAACCCTTCTTCACCGGCCTGCACGAGCAATCGAAACGCCGCGAGACGATGCTCCTGCGCCAGAGCGCCGAGTGCGCGGATGACTGCCGTTGCGTCCATTTCCATCTCCATGATTCGACGAAAATCGAATTAATGGCGCAGCACAGCTCCGTCAATCCACGTTTCGACTATAATGGAATTATGACGACATCGCGACAATTGACGCCCATCAATGCGCCCATGCGCTTTTGCGCATAACTTGAGGCCATGAACCGGCCAATCGACCACTTACTTGCCGCTCTGGCGGAACCGACCCGGTTACGGGCGCTGCACATTCTTTGGGATGGCGAAGAACACTGCGTCTGCGAATTGATGGATCGGTTGGGCGTCACCCAGTCCCGCATGTCGCGGCACATGGCCAGGTTGAAGGCGGTCGGATTGCTTACCGATCGCCGCGATGCGCAATGGACGCGCTACCGTCGCAGCGCGGATGTACCTGCGGAGTGGGTAGCGATCATTGACGTCGTTGTGGCGACTTTGCCCGCGCTTCCGCTTGAACAAGAAAAGGCCACCTGACATGTCAGCGTTCCAAACCACGATCATGCAGGCCCGCCAGTCGCCAACAACTTGGTTTATCGGCCTCACTTTCGGCATCGCGGCGTGGTTCGCTGTTTATCGGCAATTGCAGCCCGCCTCCCGCTGGCTTGTGGCGCAAACGGGAATCAAGCCGGGGAGCCATCTTGCGGCCTCGGTTGAGTTCTTCTTTTTCGACACCCCCAAGGTACTGATGCTGCTCACTCTCGTGGTGTTCGTGATGGGAGTGGTCCGCAGCTTCTTCTCGCCGGAGCGAACCCGCGCCTTATTGGCAGGAAGGCGCGAAGGGCTGGGCAATATCGCAGCTTCCGCGCTGGGCATTGTCACACCCTTTTGCTCCTGCTCTGCCGTCCCCCTGTTTGTTGGCTTCGTCTCGGCGGGCGTGCCACTGGGCGTGACTTTCTCCTTTCTGATCTCGGCGCCGATGGTCAACGAGGTCGCGTTGGGCCTGCTGTTTGCGCTGGTAGGCTGGAAAATTGCTCTGACCTATCTCGCCTTTGGCCTGTCGATTGCCATCCTGTCGGGGTGGGTCATTGGTCGCTTGCATCTCGAAGCCTGGCTCGAACCTTGGGTGCGTGAAGTCCGCAGCGGACCAGGGCTTGTCGATGACCAGCATCTCGAATGGGTCGACCGCTTCGAGGCGGGTTGGGATGCCGTCAAGGAGATCGTCGGCAAGGTATGGTACTGGATCGTGGCAGGCATTGCGGCGGGCGCCTTCATCCATGGCTATGTTCCGGCCGCCATGCTGGCCGGTATCATGGGGGCGGGTGCATGGTGGTCGGTGCCTGCGGCCGTTTTGGTCGGCGTGCCCATGTATTCCAATGCGGCGGGTATCATTCCTGTGGTCGAGGCTCTCTTGGGCAAGGGCGCGGCGCTTGGTACTGTACTGGCCTTCATGATGTCGGTCACGGCCCTGTCGCTGCCCGAAATGATCATTTTGCGCAAAGTGCTCAGCCTGAAGCTCATCATCGTTTTTGCCAGTGTGGTTGCAATGGGCATTCTGGCCGTCGGCTTTCTCTTCAATGCTCTCTTCACCTGAAAGGTTTGTCCATGAAAGACGTCAAAGTGCTGGGGCCGGGCTGCAAGCGTTGCCAGACTGTGGAGGACATGGTCAAATCCGCGGCCAACGCCCTTGGGATTTCCATCGCGTTAGAAAAGGTGACGGATTATGCTGAGATAGCCCGATTTGGGATCGTCTCGACCCCGGGGATCGTGATCGACGGCAAAGTTGTTCACGCAGGCGGCATTCCGAAAGAACAAGACCTCCTGGACTGGTTGCAAGCCTGAATGATGGAAACGCATGACATCATCATTATCGGTGGTGGCCAGATGGGTCTGGCGCTGGGATATTATCTGCGGCGAGCGGGCGCCCGGTTTCTGATCCTTGATGCGGAAGCGGGGGCTGGCGGCGCGTGGCGGCATGGGTGGGAATCGCTGCGCCTCTTTTCGCCAGCGGGATACAGTTCCCTGCCAGGCTGGTTGATGCCCCCGCCCGCGCATGAGGGCTATCCCACCCGCGATGATGTTCTTGATTATCTGGCCCGATACGAGGAGCGATACCAGTTGCCGATCAGGCGCCCCGTCATCGTCCAATCTCTGAGGCGGGCTGACGAGGGGCTGACCGTCATGACAGATCAGGGCAACCTTGCCGCCCGCTTTGTCGTCAGCGCAACGGGCACATGGTCCAAGCCCTTCATTCCCGATATTGTAGGCAGGGCGCTTTTTGAAGGGCAGCAGATCCATTCAGCGCATTATTTCCGTCCTGAGGATTTTGCTGGGCAGTCCGTCCTGGTGGTTGGCGGCGGCAACAGCGGCGCGCAGATCATGGCCGAACTATCGCAGGTCGCTCATGCCCGCTGGGTGACGACGGAATATCCGCTATTCCTTCCTGACGAAGTCGATGGCCGGGTGCTGTTCGAACGGGCTGTTGCGCGCATGAAAGCCGGGCCGAGCGATGTGCCGGTCGGCGGCATCGGCGATATCGTCATGGTCCCGCCGGTCAGAGCCGCCCGACTGCGCGGCGATCTGACCGCAATTCGCCCTTTCGAGCGTATGACCAGAACGGGTGTTTGCTGGGCCGACGGAACCGAAGAGGCCGTTGACGCCATCATCTGGTGCACCGGCTTCCGCCCTTCTCTGGACCATCTGCGCGAACTGCATGTGATTGAGCAAGATGGTCGCGTGTTGCTGGACGATCAGCGCTCCGTCAAAGAACCTTCGGTATGGCTCGCCGGTTATGGTGACTGGACTGGGGCGGGGTCAGCCACTCTTATGGGCGCTGCGAGGACTGCGCGCGATCTGGCAGCTTCGTTGGTGAAGGAGTTGGCCGCAATGCAAACGTCGACCGTACTCCCCTAATTGAAAAATTAGTGCTGAGAGATGAATGGCAATAATTTCCTCAATTACTCACCCACTGGGCTTTGCCCATATTTGCGCAACACATCGTCGAATGCCTCGGCCATCAGTTCCTGAAGGCTGAGGCCGTACTTACGGGCGCAAACATGCATGGCTAGCGACATCTCGGGGGTGAAGTAAGCTGCGATGGCTTTGCGCCCAACTCGGCTGTTCGATTTGGGCGGTGTGCTGACCGATGTGGTTGCAGCGGCGCCTTCTTCATTGCCGGGCGCGGCAGGCTGGTGTTGCGATTTCGGGCTGGCCTTGGGCTTGTCGGCAAGATTGGCAAATCTGCTCATCTCCTCACGCTCCCTCATGTGCGACAGTCGACATGTTCACATGTGCGATGGTCCACAAGTGAAGCTCCGTGATCTCTGCGGCCGCCTTACCCTCGGGCTCGAATTCGATAACAGAGGCCCCCGCAGCGCTGCCGTGTCGATAAACGGCACGGTCGGGCAGGATATGCGGGCAAGCCTCGATCCCAAAGCCACGAACCAGTTCCACGGCCTCCTCATACATGCGCGGCGCATGGGGCGGACCAGCGGTGAAAACCACATAGGCGGGCTTGTCGAACAGGCGCACGAGGCTGACCGTGGTTTTGATCGCCGCCAGATCAAAGGCACTTGGGCGGCAGGGGATCAGCACCAGATCTGCCACTTCAACCGCCCTGCTGGCCGCACTGTCGGCATGGGGCGGGGTGTCGATCACGATGAAGGTTGCGCCCTGCGCCGCCGCCGCATCGACCTTGGCCTGGATGCGCGGCGGTGCGCTGTCGATGACCTCTGGCGCTTTGTCCGCGCGCCACGCGCCCCATTGGCTGGCTGTGGCCTGTGGGTCGGTGTCAATAATGAGCGCGATGGCGCCTGCGGCCTCGGCGGCGGCGGCGAGGTTCACTGACAGGGTGGTTTTGCCCGAGCCGCCCTTCTGGCTGACGATGGCTATTATGGTCATAATGGTTTCCTTGCCCGTCCACATGTGGACGTGTGGGATGGTGAGAGTGTGGACCTGTGTACAGGTGAGATGTTGGACAGGCTCACCCGTCTGACGTGATGCGCCGCTCCATGCTGGCCATCAGCCTCGTGGTCAGATGGGCCAGTGGGCCAGCCTGTGGCTCGATGGGTGGATCAGGCACTGGGGATTCTGATGACGCCTGCTGGGCGTTGCGCTCCGTGGCCCGAAACAGACCAGCGAGGTTCACCCCTGCCGAGCCTGCCCGCCGCACCATACCGGCCAGACACCTTGCCGGTGAGCCCACCCGATAGCGATGGCCCGGCGGCAATTCGGCATTCCGGTCGATCAGCAGCACGCTGAGTGCTGCACGCTCCCGCCCGAACTGCTGGCAAGCTCGGCCCCAGGTGCTCTGGGCGATGCCAAGCCGGCCGCAACTGCGCCACGACGCCTCGACCAAGTTGGGCCAGGTCGGCCCACCCAGCGAATCGACGATGCCGCGATAGCTCTCGGTGGCCACTACCAGCGCGGTCGAGAGCCGAATGCGATCGAGCGAATTGCGTGCTGGCGCGGTACATCTTCGTGGTGAGTTTTGGTTCTGTATATTAGGTGCGCAATTTTCTTCCGGCGCGTCGGAAGTTTTCAGTGCACGCGGCTCTGGTTCCGGCCCAGATTCCGGATGATATTCGATGACAGCGAGCATGGCGGACAAGGCCTCGCGAATGGCGATCAGGCGGTCGATGTTGGTGATCCGCGCCGTGCGTCCATCGGGCAGGATGGTCTCGGCCCGCTCGCGCAGATCCTCGTCACCAGCCTCGCGGATGCGCTGACCCAGTTGACGGATCTCGGCACGGCATTGCTGGATGGCGCGAGCTTGCAGTTCCAGCGCCTCAGCCTTGGCCTGCATCTCCGCAAAGCGCTCGACCAGCGGGGCGAGGTTGATCCCTGCCGCCCAGACCACGATACCGTCCTGCCGGTCGCCAGCGCGCTCGCCATTGATCCCGGCATTGCGGATGATGAAGCCGGCTTGCTCCAGTTCCCGCTCGGCCGAATTGATCGAGCGCGGCGTCAGGCCCAAGGCCTCGGCAAAGCGACGGGCCTGCGTCCAGACCGCGCAGATGCGGCCTGAGAGGTAGTCGCCGTCCATGGTCTTGAGCACATAGTGCCGGACCAAGGCCACAGCCGTGGATGAAAGACCAAAGCCGGGCCTCGCCACCTGCTCGAACAGGCGCAGCAGATCGAACCGGCCCACGCCCGAAGGCAGGCCCCTATGGGCAAGGGTGGTGCTCATGTTGCCCCTCCCCGGAACTTGAAACTTGCCGCTCGCCAGCAGGGGCGATAATCACCGTATCGCGTCGATGAGATTGCGCCCGAGGCTCACGGAAGGATGGCAGACCTTCCAACACCACAGGGTTCCTTCTCGTTGCGCGTATGGCGTAAACAGCGGGATTTGCGTGCACTGCGCGTCTTGCGCGTTTGGCGTCAAAACAACGGTTTTCAGCATGGCCCAAGGGGCCAAAGGAGGTGTGCCGACTTTTGTGACGGAAGGTGTTGCGCTTCGATGCGCGTCTTGCGCGTTCTGCGTAGGCCCTAACGCCATAAAAACAGGCGATATTCCCGGAAATAGCCGCTTTCGTAGCATTCGGATCGTGAATTGCTAAACCGTCGTGCCCTTAAGGGGGCACCCCGGGTTCGAATCCCGGCGTCTCCGCCACCATGGCCCGATCATCGGGCGCCGGAAATCCGGCCTGGGTGGCGCCGCTTCTCTGACAATCCGATTTTCGATCCTGCGCAGGGCTTGGCCTTGTCCAGCAAAGATGCGTGGAAAGCGTAATCGCTCACAGCGCCTAGCGGATCATGCCCGTTCATTATCCGGGCGTTGAATATGGGGATGCGACAGGCCGGGCTTCCCCGGCCTGTTTCGCTTTACGGCACCAGCACGGTATCTAGCGGCGGCTCGACCGTCTGAGGATAATCCAGCGTATAGTGCAGTCCGCGACTCTCATGCCGCTTCAGGGCCGAGCGCACGATCAGATCCGCGCTCTGCAGCAGGTTGCGCAATTCGATCAGGTCGGTGGTCACGCGGAAGTGGCCGTAATAATCGTCCACCTCGTCAAACAGCAGCTTGATGCGATGGGCCGCGCGTTCCAGCCGCTTGGTGCTGCGCACGATGCCCACATAGTTCCACATGAAGCGGCGGATCTCGGTCCAGTTCTGCTTGATGATGACTTCCTCGTCGGAATCCGAAACCCGGCTTTCATCCCACGGGCGAATCGACGGGGGCGTATCGAATTCGTCCCAGCGCGCCAGAATATCGGACGCCGCCGCATCGCCGAACACCAGGCATTCCAGCAACGAATTGGACGCCAGACGGTTCGCGCCATGCAAACCGCTTTCTGCGCATTCGCCCGCCGCATAGAGGCCCGGCAGATCGGTGCGGCCATCCAGATCGGTGACCACCCCGCCGCAGGTGTAATGCTGGGCCGGAACGACGGGGATCGGCTCCTTCGTCATATCGATGCCCAGCGAGATCAGCTTGTCATGGATATTGGGGAAATGCTCGCGCACAAAATCGGCGGGCTTATGGCTGATGTCCAGATGGACGAAATCGAGGCCGTATTTCTTGATCTCGCTGTCGATGGCGCGGGCCACCACATCGCGCGGGGCCAGTTCGAGCCGCTCATCATAATCGGGCATGAAGCGCTTGCCGGTGCGGGGATTGATCAGCCGCCCGCCCTCGCCGCGCACCGCCTCGGTGATGAGGAAGTTCTTGACCTCGAGATTATAGAGACAGGTGGGGTGGAACTGCATCATCTCCATGTTTGAAACGCGCGCGCCCGCGCGCCATGCCATGGCGATGCCGTCGCCCGTGGCCCCGCGCGGCGCGGTGGAAAACTGATAGACGCGCCCTGCCCCGCCTGTGGCCAGAATGGTCGCGCGGCCGATATGGGCCTCGACCTTGCCGGTCTTTTCATCCAGCGCATAGACACCCCACACCCGGCCCGAGCCGGAATAGCGCATCTCGTGCCGCCCGGTGATCAGGTCGATACAGCTCTGCCCCGGCAGCAGCGTGATATTGGGATGAGCCTCTGCGGCGCGGATCAATGCCTCCTGCACCGCCCAGCCCGTGGCGTCGGCCACATGGGCGATGCGGCGATGCGAATGGCCACCTTCGCGGTGGAGGTGGAGATGATCGCCCTCGGTGTTGAAGGGCACGCCCAGATCGGCCAGTCGTCCGATCGCCAGCGGCGCGCGTTCGACCACATATTCGACCGTATCCAGCCGGTTCAGCCCCGCGCCCGCCACCATCGTGTCGCGGATGTGATCCTCAAACGTATCGCCCGCGTCAAGCACTGCGGCGATCCCGCCCTGCGCCCATGCGGTCGATCCCCCCGTCAGCGTGCCCTTGGCCAGCACCAGCACTTTCAACCGCTGAGCAAGAGAGAGGGCGGCGGTCAAACCGGCGGCGCCCGAACCGATCACGATCACATCAGCATTCATAAGCCATCCCAATCTGGGCCGCTGCTCGACACGCAGACGGCAGGCGATTCGCGGGCTCGCTTTGCGCCCAATAGGCCGATTTGAAAAGCAGGCAACGCAACGAAACCGTCATTTTCGCACCCTGCGGGCGGATATGGTTAAATATTTAGGAGGAAAGAGAAAAATTTTGCAAAATGGGTCAACCAATTGCTTTTCGACCGCCGGATTTCGGTATATGTACATAGTCGGATCGAAGATTACACAATTTTACCTGACGAGGTCAGAAGGCGAATTCACATGAATTCGTCTGCCGCTGGCCTGCGCGTGAATGGGGTCGTTACAATGAAACTCGACTTGCCTTTATGTCTGTTCAATCGTCATGCGCCGCGCCGAAGTCGCGTCAAATGGGATGGACTCAACTTTGTCGGCCATTGCCGGTTCTGCGAAAAACCCATCCGTCGGATGGACAAGGGCCGCTGGGTTCGGGACCAGATAGAAAAGATCAAGTCTTCGGACCTGTAACCGTCCCCCTTATTGGAGGGGGCTACCTGCCCCCGCCTTATGCCGCCTGCGTGGTCAGGCTGACAAAAACATCCTCAAGATCGGCCTCACGTGTGGTGACATCGACAATCGCCATGCCCTGCGCCTGCACGGCGCCCAGGATCTCGCCCGCGTTGGTTTTGTCCTTGTCATAAGTGATCTGGATAACATCGGGCGCCACTGCCGCGCATTTCAGAAAGGCGGGATGGCTGGGCAGCGCGGCGACCGGACGGTCGAGCGTGAGCACCACGATCTTTTCGCGCGCCATATCCACCAGTTCGCGGGTCGGCTTGTTGGCGATCAGTTCGCCATGGTTAATGATCGCGATGCGGTCGCACAACTCCTCGGCCTCTTCCAAGTAATGCGTGGTCAGCACCACTGTAACGCCTTCATCATTGAGCCGCTTGACCAGTTCCCAGAGCTGGCGGCGCAGTTCCACGTCCACGCCCGCCGTCGGCTCGTCCAACACCAGCACCGGGGGTTGATGCACCATGGCCTTAGCCACCAGCAGGCGCCGCTTCATCCCGCCCGAAAGCGTGCGGGCATAGGCTTTGGCCTTGTCGGACAGATGCACATCGGCCAGCAATTGCTCGGACATGCGTTCGGCCTTGGGGATGCCATAGAGGCCTGCAGTGTTCTCCAGCACCTCGTAAGGGGTAAAGAACGGGTCGAATACGATTTCCTGCGGTACGATGCCGATGGCGCGCGATGCGTTGCGGCGATCATGGTCAATGTCAAAACCCCAGATCGACACATCGCCGCTGGTCTTGCGCACCATGCCCGCCAAAATGTTGATCATGGTCGATTTGCCCGCGCCATTGGGGCCGAGCAGACCAAAGATCTGCCCTTGTGGCACATCGAGCGACACACCTTTCAGCGCCAGTTTGCCTTCGCCATTACCGGCGGGCGCATAGCGTTTGACAAGGTTGCGGATCGAGATGGCGGGGGCGTCGGACTGGCTCATGCCCGCTGCTTACCCCCCCGAGGCGGGACGCGCAACAGGACTTAACCCGCCCCCCTTATCCCGCCGAGCGCACCAGTTCGGGCAGGCGATGTTCGGCCCAGCGATAGACCGCCGAGCGCCGCTCCAGCGCGCGCATCATCGCCGCCGGATAGACCTCGTTCACCAATTGGGCAAAGGTCTTGTTCCAGCTGAACCGCTGCACCACATGATTGCGCGCAGCCGCGCCCATCGCGCGATAGTCTCCGCGCCAGAGCGCCTGGACATGATCGGCCATCGCGGCGGCATCATCGACCGGCCCCAGCCGCCCCAGCCCCGCCGGAACGCGCGCGGGCATCGCCCCGCTGGCCACGCCAACCACAGGCAGACCGCTGGCCTGCGCCTCGATCACCGAAATGCCGAAAGTCTCGTCCGCCATGGCCGAGACATAAATGTCCGAAGAGGCCAGCGCGACCGCCAGCGCATCGCGGTCATCGACAAAGCCGGGCAGCGCCACAGCCATCCCGCGCGTCTCGCGAATCAGCCGGTCGCGCAATTTGCCGTCGCCCAGCATGACCATCGCCGCGCCCATTTCAGACGGCAGACGGCGGAACATTTCCACCAGCCGATGCGCGCGCTTCTCATTGTCGATGCGCCCGGCATAGATCAGCAGCGGCCCATCGCCCGCCAGCCCCAGCTTTTCGCGGAAATGGGGATCGCGCCGCGCCGGGCTGAACTGATCGGTATCCACGCCCAGCGAGAGCACATCGACATGACCGATGCCCCACCCTGCCAATTGTTCGCGCACGGGATCATTCAGCGCATAGAGGCGGTCAAATGCGCCATAGGTCTTTTGCGCATAGGCCACGCCGATCGCGCGCAGGCCATCGGCCATGCGGCGGCCAAACAATTGCTCGCCCACGCGGTGGATATGCACATTGGGAAAATCGGTGTGATAACCGGCCACCAGCGCGGTTTCGGGATGGGCGCGGCGATAATTGATCGCGGTCCATGGCAGGACCCAGGGGCAGAGCGATTCGATCACATCGGGCCGGAAATGTTCAAGCACCTCGCGCACCGCGCCGGTGCGCAGGATGAAGCGGTAATTGGGGCTGCCGCGCACCTGTTCGGCGCCGACCTCGACCCAGATATGCCGCCCGCGTTCGACCACGCGATCCTCCGGGCCGGGCACGATCTGGAGCAGCCGATGACCGGTCTGTTCAAGAATATAACGCCGCTTTTCACGGAGATAGGTGCTGACCCCGCCGCCGCCGACGGGTGCATAAGACTGGGTAAGGTCGCAAATCAACATTTCTCGGTGGGCATGACGCATGCTTATTCGACCTCAACCTATTGCGGCTGCCGCCTTCCGTGTCGGACAGACACAGATCAAGGCAACCCAATCAGCGGCGAGAAATGCCCCCAGCATCGGCCTCGCACGCTTATTCACGCAAAAATCGGCCCCGTGCGCCCACCCTTTAACGGGGTTACAGCCATTTGGCAAAGGAGATAAATCGCGCAAAGCCAAGTAACAAATTGTCTCAAGGGCGCTTGCGGCCCAATGCAGGGACAAATGGCGCAGGTGCCTTCCCGATCAACAAACACACCCGCAGGCTCTGGAAATCGCGCGAAACTCCTGCTAGTGGCCTTTACCCATGAGCGACCAGCCCGAAACCGTCACCGTTCACACCACCCGCGTTCACTGCGATGGCGCCGAAGCGATCCGCACCGATGGCACGTTCAAGCCCTCGGCGCTGGGTCATCCGCGCGTCTATCTCGAAATCGACGAGCGTGGCTTCGTGGACTGCCCCTATTGCGACAAGCGCTTTGTGCTGGATCAGGCGCACGCCCACCATTGATCGAACCGGCAGATAACCGCTGCTGCGCCATTGCGCGGCGGCGGCATCGGCCTATATCAACGGCATGACCTTTTCTGCCGATCCCCGCTCGCTGCTCTATCGCCCCGGCCAGCTTGAACCCGATGAGGCCCGCGCTCTGGTGGGCCGCACATTGGCCCAATGCGACGATGGCGAGCTTTACCTGCAATTCATCGCGTCAGAAGCCTTTGGCTTTGACGACGGGCGGCTGAAAACCTGCGATTACAGCCGCGAGGCGGGCTTTGGCCTGCGCGGCGTCTCAGGCGAAATGACCGGCTTTGCCCATGCCAACGAGATTTCCGCCGCCGCGATTGCGCGCGCGGGCGAAACCCTCACCCTGCTAGATCCGGCCAGCGGCCAGCGATCCGCGCCGCCGGTTCGCACCAACCGCCATCTTTACACGGATGCCTCACCGCTCGACGGCGTGGAATTTGCCGCCAAGGTTGCGCTGCTCGAACAGATCGACGCGGCGGCCCGCGCCCGCGATCCGCGCGTGGCGCAGGTGTCTGCCTCGATTTCCGGCTCGTGGTCGGTGGTGGAAATCCTGCGCGCCGACTCTGATGCCGTGACCGACATTCGCCCGCTGGTGCGCTTGAACGTCTCGATCGTGGCCGAACAGAACGGGCGGCGCGAAACGGGCAGCTTCGGGATCGGCGGGCGCTATCTCTATGACGATCTGATGAAGCCGGAAACGTGGAACCGGGCCATTGACGCGGCGCTGGCGCAGGCGCTGGTCAATCTGGAATCGGTGGCCGCGCCTGCGGGCGAGATGACCGTGCTGCTGGCGCCGGGCTGGCCGGGCGTGCTGCTGCATGAGGCGGTGGGCCATGGGCTGGAAGGCGATTTCAACCGCAAGGGCACCAGCGCTTTCTCGGGCCGTCTGGGCGAGCGGGTGGCAGCGCCGGGCGTGACCGTCGTGGACGACGGCAGCATCGCGGGGCGGCGCGGTTCGCTCACGGTGGATGATGAAGGCACGCCGACGCAGGAAAATGTGCTGATCGAGGATGGCATTCTCAAGGGCTATCTTCAGGATCGCCTCAACGCCCGGCTGATGGGCGTGGCCCCCACCGGCAACGGGCGGCGCGAGAATTACGCCCATGCCCCGATGCCACGCATGACCAACACCTTTATGCGCGCGGGCAATGATGACCCCGCCGAATTGCTGAGCCGGGTCAAAAACGGCATTTTCGCCAAGAGCTTTGGCGGCGGGCAGGTGGACATCACCAGCGGCAAATTCGTCTTTTCCTGCACCGAGGCCTATCGCATCGAGAATGGCAAGCTGGGCGCGCCGATCAAGGGCGCAACGCTGATCGGCGATGGCCCGTCCGTGCTGACCCGTGTCACCGGCATCGGCAATGACCTTGCGCTGGACGAAGGCGTGGGCATTTGCGGCAAGGGAGGCCAGTCCGTACCCGCAGGCGTTGGCCAGCCCACCCTGCTGGTCGAGGGGTTGACCGTCGGCGGCACGGGTTGACCCGAATCATGGACGGTGGCCGGGACAGGGCGTAGAATATTCAGTCTGAAGGGGGCGCTTCAGGTCCAAGGAGAAGGTATATGTCGTTTCATTCCATCCTTCGCAGCGCCACACTTGTCGGCGGCGCCATGGCCCTTCTGGGCGCGCCGCTGGCCCAGGCGCGCGAGCGTCTGACGCCCGAACAGCAGCTGGCCAAGATCATCAAAGATCGGGTGCCGGGCAAGCCGGTCAATTGCATCAACCTGACCGAGATCCGCTCGACCACGATCATCGACAAGACCGCCATCGTCTATGACATGGGCAGCACGATTTATGTGAACCGCCCGCCCTATCCGCAATCGCTGGATGATGACGATGTCTTGATCACCAAGACATGGGGATCGCAATTGTGCAGCGTCGATATTGTGCAACTGGCAACGCGCGGCGGTGGGGCCGGCATGTGGTGGCGCGGTTCGGTCGGCCTTGGCGAATTCGTACCCTATACCAAGCCCAAGGCGGCGCCCGCCCCGGCCGCACCGGCCAACCCCGCAGGGTGATTCAGGGCGCGCGATGCGCCCACCAGATCACGCCCGCGACAATGGCCATGGCCAGCGCCATTTTGCCGACGAACAAATAGATCAGCCAGCGAGGGATCCCGCTGGCTGATTTGTTTTCCGGCTGCGGCGGGGTGATGGTCACGCCCCGCTTATTCCCACTCGATCGTGCCGGGCGGCTTCGAGGTATAGTCATAGACCACACGGTTGATGCCCTTGACCTCGTTGATGATACGGGTCGCCACGCGCGACAGGAAAGCCGCGTCGAAGGGATAGATGTCGGCGGTCATGCCATCGGTGCTGGTCACGGCGCGCAGCGCGCAGACGTGGTCATAGGTGCGCCCATCGCCCATCACGCCCACGGTCTTGACCGGCAGCAGCACGGCAAAGGCCTGCCAGATGGCGTCATAAAGACCGGCATTGCGGATTTCTTCGAGATAGACCGCATCGGCCTTGCGCAGGATATCGGCGCGTTCGCGGCTGACCTCGCCGGGGATGCGGATGGCAAGGCCCGGCCCGGGGAACGGATGGCGGCCCACGAAAATGTCGGGCAGGCCCAGTTCGCGCCCCAGATCGCGCACTTCGTCCTTGAAGAGTTCGCGCAGCGGCTCGACCAGCTTCATGTTCATGCGCTCGGGCAGACCGCCGACATTGTGGTGGCTCTTGATCGTGACGCTCGGCCCGCCGGTGAAGCTGACCGATTCGATGACGTCGGGATAGAGCGTGCCTTGCGCGAGGAAGTCGGCGCCGCCGATCTTCTTGGCCTCATCTTCGAACACGTCGATGAAGGTCTTGCCGATGAACTTGCGCTTGGCCTCAGGGTCGGTGACCCCTTCCAGACCCTTCATGAACAGGGTGGAGGCATCGACATGGACCAGCGGAATGTTGAAATGGCCGCGGAACAGGCTGACCACCTGCTCGCTCTCGCCCATGCGCATCAGGCCGTGGTCAACGTAAACGCAGGTGAGCTGCTCGCCGATCGCTTCATGGATCAGCACCGCCGCCACCGCCGAATCGACGCCGCCCGACAGGCCGCAGATCACCCGGCCCGAGCCGACATGCGCGCGGATTTCCTCGATTTTGGTCTTGCGGAATTCGGCCATCGTCCAGTCGCCCTTGAGGCCGCAGACGTGACGCACGAAATTCTTGAGCAGCTTGCCGCCATCGGGCGTGTGGACCACCTCGGGGTGGAACTGCATCGCATAGATGCGCTTTTCGTCATTGGCGATGACCGCAAAGGGCGCGCCCGCCGACGAGGCCACCGGGCGGAAGCCGGGGGCAAGGCTGGTCACCTTGTCGCCATGGCTCATCCACACCTGATGCTTGTCGCCCACCGACCACAGGCCGTTGAACAGCGCGCAAGTGTCGTTGATGTCGATAAAGGCACGGCCGAATTCGCCGGCATCGCCGCCGGTCACTTCGCCGCCCAGCTGATGCATCAGGCTTTGCTGACCATAGCAGATGCCGAGGATCGGCAGGCCGGAATCGAGGATAGCCTGCGGGATGCGCGGGCCATTGGCATCCAGCACACTGGCGGGCGAACCCGACAGGATGATGCCTTTGGGCTGCATCCGCTCAAAGGCGGCCTCGGCCATGCTGAAGGGAGCGATTTCGGAATAGACGCCCGCCTCGCGCACGCGGCGTGCGATCAGCTGGGTCACCTGGCTGCCGAAATCGACGATGAGGATGGAGTCGGAGGGCTGGACAGTCATGGCAGGCCCCTAAGGTTTACGGGGGCAAATGTCCAGATGGGGCCGGGCAAAGGGCCGCAGAAAAGCAGACGTCGGGGTAAAAAGTCGGCGATGCGGGACATGCATGAGGTAGTTGCGCAAAACGCAATTGCGCACGACCTCTTCGCACGTGCAAAATAAAACTTTGGTCGTATATGCGGCCTCACAGACGGCAGTCACTACGCCAAACAGCGTAGGCCGACGCCGCCATAACAACAACCCAGGAGTAATCCCATGTCGCGCAATATCGTGGCTTTTGCCGCCGCCATCAGCGTCAGCGGCCTGTTTTTCGCCGCTGTTCTGGCCTGATCGCCGGCACCAAACTATAGCTTCAATGGTCCTCTCACCCAATGAAGCATCAAAGGGCTGCCCCACTCCGGTGAGGCAGCCCTTCGCATTTGCAGCATAGACTTTGACGCAACCGCTGCGTCAGACCGCGTGAACGGTCAAACCGTCAGTCGCACCGACAGACGAATGTCACGCCCGGCCAGCGGCGCGTAATCCTTCAGGAAACTGGCGGCGCGGCGCGCATCAACGTTGAACAAATTGCGCGCGCCCAGCGTGAAGGACAGCCGCCCGTCCTTGCCGCCCGGTTTGAAGCCGAATTCCGCATTCACCAGCGTATAGGCCGCCGTCGGCGTTTCCTGCGCGGCAATGCGGTTCTGCGCGGTCACATGCTCGACCTCGCCGCGCAGATCCCAGCGCGGATCGCTCAACGTGACACCGCCCAGCACGCGCAGGGGCGGAATGCGCGGAGCCGGACCCACGCCCGAAATCGTCGCCTTCACCGCATCGCCCATCGCATCGGCCTGCAAACGCCACGCCCCGATTTCCGCCAGCGTGACCGCGCCCTGCAATTCGAAGCCGTAATAGCGCGCCGGGGCCTGACGCATCTGATAGACGGGCAAGCCATCCTCAACCGCGCCGGTCGGGTCTTCATAGATGAAATTGCCGAACCAGCTGTGATAGACCGAGGCTTCGATCGAATAGCCCTTGCCGCCGCCGCGCAGGATGGCCTCCACACTGGTCGAGCGTTCGGTCTTCAAATTCACATCGCCGATTTCATAGGCCTGCGTGCCCGCATGCGGCCCATTGGCGAACATTTCCTCGGCCGAGGGCGCGCGTTCGGTGCGTGATGCCGACAGGCCCAGCGTCCAGGCCGGATTGACCCGCCATGTCGCCCCGCCCGAGAAGGAGAAAGTATCGAAACTGCGCTGGCCGCCCCAGAATTGCGTCTGGTCGGGCAAGGGCATCGAACTGAGCTTGGAATGCTCATAGCGCCCGCCCGCCTCGAATTTCACCGCGCCCGCATCATAGCTCTGCAGCGTGAAGAGGCCGAGTTGCTGGGTGCTGTTGCGCGGCAGAAAGGCTTCATCGCCGATCACATTGAAATCGCGGTTGACGAATTGCACCCCGCTGGCCCCCTGCCAGCCACCCAGCTTGGTCTGAGTGACTTCGAGGCGGCCCTCGATCCCGTGGTTGAAGAATCGCGTGCCGACAGCGCCCGTCGGGTCGAGTTCGGCATGTTGATAGGCGGCATAGCCAAAGCGCGCAGCGATCTTGTCGATGGCGCCGCCTGCCGGGCGGATCTCGGCGCGCGCGTCCCAGCGGTCCTGCTGCAACTGAATGCGCGGGCTTTCCTGATCCTGCCCCGGCGCGGTGGCCAGACGGCTGGGGACGCCATAGAGGCTGTCCTTGTGGCTATAGGCGATGCCGATGCTGCCCTGCGCGCCGATATAGGCCAGACCCGCGCCCACATCCCAGCTCTTGGCCGCTGTATTGGCCAGGCGGCCCCTGGCATTGGCATTGGCGGTGTAGTCAATGCCGGGATCGCCCACGCCGCTGGCCGCCGTGGCCAGCGCCTGCGCCCGCAGCGCCGGGGTCAGCACATAGCCGCCGATCTTCATATCATCGGACACCGCGCGGCTGCCGTCGGCATGGGCCACCCAGCCCCCACCCAGCGGCACATCCACCGTGCCCGCCACCGAACGCTCATTGGCCGCCGAGCCATAGGAGGCGAGCGCCCCGATATGAATCGGCTCCTTGGGTACTTCGGTCGGGATGCGGCGGTCGATCACATTGACCACGCCGCCCACCGCCGCCGAACCATAGAGCAGCGCCTGAGGCCCGCGCAGCACCTCGATCCTTTCGGCCAGCAGCGGGTTAACCGCCGGGGCATGGTCGGCGCTGGTGTTCGACACGTCGATCGAGCCGATGCCATCGACCAGCACGCGCACGCGCTCGCCCTGCATCCCGCGCAGCACGGGGCGCGAGGCGGTGGGGCCGAAAGACGTGGCCGTCACGCCCGGCGTATGGGCCAATGTTTCGCCGATGGAGGAGCGCAGAGCCTGATCGAGATGCGCGCCTTTCAGCACGGCCACGCCCGAAAGGATGTCCTGCTGGCTGCGCGGCAGCACGCCGGAGACAACGATTTCGGCCGGGGGCGCGGAGTGGACCGCATCCTGTGCGGCGTCGGCCTCATTGGCGGCCCCATCGGCGGCGAAAGCCGGGGAGGCCAGAGTGGCGGCAATGGCCGCAATTGCGCAGGCGGGGGTGTTGCGCGTCAATTTCATGGGGAAAGTCGGACCCTTATTCATTGTTGCAGCGCAGCCATGCCGCGCCCTCATGCCCGCCTTCCTAACAGCCCCCTTTAGATGATACAATATCACATATCGCAAGATCCGCTCATTCGCTGCCATCCTGCGGCCAACCGAGGATCGGGGGCGGAAAATGCCCGCCCCCGGACCGATACGGATCACTTGTTGGCGTATTCCTTCACCAGTTCGTTGAGGAATTCACGCCCGGTATAAACCGCCTTCACAATCGCGCGTTCGTTAAGCCCATGCGCCCCGCTGCCATCGGGATCGCCGTAAAGGCCGGGAGGACCGTAGGAGGGAATGCCCACCGCCTCCAGATAGATGCCATCGGTGGCCCCCGTCGACATCACCGGCACCAGCGGCACGCCGGGGTAATATTTGGCCACCAGCTTTTCGGCAGGCCCCATAATGAAGGGCGTGAGCGGCGGCGATTTGGCCAGCGGTCCGCGATCATCGACCTGCTTCACCGTCATCTTCGGATCGGCAATCACCTTGGCCAGCGTGGCGCGCACCTCTTCGGCAGGCACGCCGGGGAAGATGCGGCAATTGACATTGGCCCCGGCCCGCTGGGGCAGCGCATTATTCGCATGACCGCCGTCGAGCAGCGTGGCCACGCAAGTGGTGCGCAGCATCGAGTGATAGGAGCGGTCGGTGTTGAGCAGCGCCTCGGCCGCCTTGGATTCCGGGCTGCCGATGGGGGCGGTGGCGATCGTCACCATCGCCTTGCCCATATCGCCGCCGCGCGCGGGGCCGGCCTTGGCGAAAAACGCCTTGGTCGTGTCGTTCAGCATCAGCGAAAAATCGAAGGCGCGCAATTTGACCAGCGCGTCCGACAATTCATAGATCGCATTGTCGGGGATCGGAATCGAAGAATGGCCGCCCGGATTGGTCGCCTCGATGCGATAATTCACGACCGTCTTTTCGCCCACATGCATGTTCTGCACGATGACCTTGCCACCCGGTCCGCTGGTGCGCCCGCCCCCGCCTTCATTGAGTGCGAATTCCGCATCGATCAGATCGCGCTTGTTATTGGCCAGATATTGCGCCCCGTTAAAGGCCCAACTCGTTTCCTCGCCGCAGGTCAGCGCGAGTTTGAGCGTCCGCTTGTTCTTGGCGCCTTCCTTCTTCATCCGCGCCATCATGTCGATCCAGATGGCGTCCATCGCCTTCATGTCCGACGTGCCGCGACCATAGAAATAGCCGCCTTCCTCGATCAGCGTGTAAGGATCGCGGGTCCAGTCCTCACGCTTGGCCACCACCACGTCGAGATGGCCCAGCAGCAGGATGGGCTTCAAGGTCTTGGACGTGCCCGGCAGGATCACCACGATCCCGCCCTCCTTGGGATGATCGGGCACGGCAAAGCGGGTGATGTCAGCGTCGCCATAACCGGCGGCGCGCAGATGCTTTTCCACCTTGTCGGCCAGCAGTGTGCAGGAGCCGGTGGTGATCGAACTGTCGGTTTCGACCAGCTCCTTGTAGAGCGCGCGGAACGCGGTCTGATCGGGGCGCAGGGGCGCCTCCTGGGCCGCAGCGCCGGTGGCCATAAGCCCGCCCGCCATCACCCCCGCCAGAGCCGCAGCTCCGGCCAACAACTGCCTGCCATGTTTCATGGATGCCTCCTGCTTCGCCCATTCGCGAGTTTCGCGGCAATTCAGCAGGAAAACTCTGTGGAAGGAAGGGGTGAAAGCGCCTTTCGGTCCTGCGCCAAAATGCCTATAGGCTTCTCATGAGCACCGAAAATCCGAACAATAGTCAGCCGAGCACCGGGCAGCAGCCCAACACCAACGCCTATGGCGCAGACTCGATCAAGGTCCTCAAGGGACTGGACGCGGTGCGCAAGCGGCCCGGCATGTATATCGGCGACACCGACGATGGCAGCGGCCTGCACCACATGGTGTTCGAAGTGTCGGACAATGCCATCGACGAAGCGCTGGCCGGGCATTGCGATCTGGTGCTGATCGAGCTGAACCCGGACGGTTCGGTTTCGGTCGAGGACAATGGGCGCGGCATCCCCACCGGCCTGCACCCGGAAGAAGGCGTCTCGGCGGCCGAGGTCATCATGACCCAGCTCCACGCGGGCGGCAAGTTCGAGAACACCAGCGACGACAACGCTTACAAGGTGTCGGGCGGTCTGCATGGCGTGGGCGTCTCGGTGGTCAACGCGCTTTCGGAATGGCTGGAGCTGACCATCTGGCGCGAGGGGCAGGAGCATTGGATGCGCTTCCGCCATGGCGACGCGGAAAATCCGCTGATCGTCAAAGGTGATGCGCCGATCTATGAAAGCGGCACCCGCAAAGGCCAGAAGAAGAATGGCACCCGCGTGACCTTCCTGGCCAGCGACGAGACGTTCAAGAACGTCACTGTCTATGATTTCGACAAGCTGGAGCACCGCTACCGCGAGTTGGCTTTCCTGAACTCCGGCGTGCGCATCCTGCTGCGCGATCTGCGCGGCGAAGAGGTGAAGGAACATGACCTCTATTACGAAGGCGGCATCGCAGCTTTCGTGCGCTATCTGGATCGCAACAAGATGGCGCTGATCCCCGAACCTATCGCCATCACGGCGGACAAGGACGGGATCGGCATCGACGTGGCGTTACAGTGGAACGATTCCTATTACGAAAACGTCCTGTGCTTCACCAACAACATCCCCCAGCGCGACGGCGGCACGCATTTGGCCGCCTTCCGCGCCGCGCTGACGCGCACGCTCAACAATTATGCCGAGCGTTCGGGCATGTTGAAGAAGGAAAAGGTCTCGCTTTCGGGCGAGGATATGCGCGAGGGCCTGACCGCCATCGTTTCGGTCAAGCTGCCTGACCCCAAATTCTCGTCGCAGACCAAGGACAAGCTGGTCTCCTCCGAAGTGCGTCAGCCTTTGGAAGCACTGATGGCCGACAAGATGACGCAATGGCTGGAGGAAAACCCGGCCCATGCCAAGTCGATCATCCAGAAGGTGATCGATGCTGCCGCCGCGCGCGAGGCCGCCAAGCGCGCCCGCGAACTGACCCGCCGCAAGGGCGTGATGGACATCGCCAGCCTGCCGGGCAAGCTGGCCGACTGTCAGGAACGCGATCCCAGCAAGTGCGAACTCTTCCTGGTCGAAGGTGACTCGGCAGGCGGATCTGCCAAGCAGGGCCGCGACCGCCATTATCAAGCGATCCTCCCGCTCAAGGGCAAGATTCTGAATGTGGAGCGCGCCCGCTTCGACAGGATCATTTCGTCGAAGGAAGTCGGCACGCTGATTCAGGCGATGGGCACCGGCATCCGTGATGAATTCAATCTTGAGAAGCTGCGCTATCACAAGATCGTCATCATGACCGACGCCGACGTCGACGGCGCGCATATCCGCACCCTGCTGCTGACCTTCTTCCACCGCCAGATGCCTGACATCATCCGCGCGGGCCACCTCTTCATCGCCCAGCCGCCGCTCTACAAGGTGGCCAAGGGTCGGTCCGAGGTGTACCTGAAAGACAATGCCGCGCTCGACCGCTATCTGGTTGAGGCGGGCCTGTCGGGGCGGATGCTGGAAACGGGCACGGGCGCGCGCTCGGGCCGCGATCTGGAGGATCTGGTCGATCATGCGCTGCGCCTGCGCAACCTGATGGCCTTCGTCCCCCGGCGCTATAATCCCGCCGTGATCGAGGCGATGGCGCTGGCCGGCTCGCTCGAACATGGGCTCACCCCCGAAGAGCGCAAAGCGGCGCTCGACAAGGCCGCCGCATGGCTGGGCCGCGCCGACCGCGAGGCCAAGTGGGAAGCGGTGCTGACCGAGGCGGGCCATGTCGAATTCCTGCGCCACTGGCGCGGCGTCACCGACTATCACAAGATCGAGGCCGCCTTCCTGATCTCGGCCGAGGCGCGCAAATTGGCCCGCCTTGCTGGTGAACAGGCCGAGGTTTACGCCACACCCGCCAAGTTCAGCCGCTCCACCGCCGTGGCCGCCGAACCCGAACCGACGGTCGAGGAAACCGAGGGCGAGGACGCCCCCGTCGCTGCCCGCCCGGTCGATCTGGACGGCTCGATCACCCGCCCCTCGCAATTGCTCGAAGCGGTGCTGGCCACCGGGCGCAAGGGCCTGTCGATCCAGCGCTACAAGGGCCTTGGCGAAATGAACGCGGAACAGCTCTGGGAAACCACGCTCGACCCGAACAACCGCGCCCTGCTTCAGGTCAAGGTCGAAGACGCCGACGTGACCGACGAAATCTTTACCCGTCTGATGGGCGATATCGTCGAACCGCGCCGCGAATTCATTCAGGAAAATGCTCTCAACGTGGCCAATCTCGATGTCTGACGAAGAAAACCCCAAGCGCGACTTCACCCACGCGGAGGCCTATATGCCCAGCGAAAGCAACCGTGCCACTGTCGACAATATCCCGTGGGACCAGCCTGCGACGATGATCGACCTCGAAGGCCGCGTGCCGGTGATCGCCCATGTCCGCGAATGCGTGGTGCATTTCACGCTCTACAAGCCCCACGCGCGCGAAAACGCCCGCCTGCTGCTGACCGCGCCGGTGCATCGGGCCGGACGCATCACGCGGACATGGCTGCTGGAACCGGCCGAGTTGGAAGTTTTGGCCGAGAGGTTGAAGCGGGAGACGAATTGATAGGGTGTGCTTGAGGGGTTTTACCTTCGGCGGGCAAAGGGACTCGACCCTTTGCAATCCCCATCCTGTTCTGCGTTGCGTGTAGAGTTCGGCGTTTTGTGTCGGACGCAGGGTTTGATATGGAAAGCCTGCGGCGCTGATCAGCGCAATATGGCGCCGCAGGCTTTATAAATCGACGCACTCCCCGGCCAACATGGCGCCACCCATTAACAGGATTGCAAAGGGCCCCCGCCCTTTGCCCGCCGGAGGCATAAAACCTCCCCAAAAAATCACCCCTTGGTGAAATCAAACCTGATCCGCACCCAAGTCCCGACCTGCGGCTTGCCATCAATGCGCGGCGGCCAGACGAGGAACTGCCACGAGGCGCGGCGCAGCCCCCGCGCAAGGCCCGAGCCGAGCGGATATTCGTCCAGTTCCTGGCAGTTCTCGACATGGAAATGGTCGATGGTCTGACAGGCGATGGTAGCCCATGATCCCGGCGGCGCGTTGGCCCCGGAGAGGAAGGGCCGCAGTTCAGCGTCATTGGGCTCGCGATACCATTGCGCGGCATAGAGGTGGACGCCCTTTGGCCCTTCGCCCGGCCCGGTGGCAGCGGCGCGCGCGGCGGCGGCATTGGCGGCGGCCACGGCCTCGCTGCGGCGGCCAATGGCGCCGATGTCCGAGGCCGCGAAATCATCATGGCTCAGCTTGATATAGTTGGGCGGCGGGAGCGTAGTGGGCGTCGGCTGCGGCGGAGCGGGCACCGGAGTCTTGGGAGGCTCGGCGATTTTGGCCACCTTGGGCGATGACACCTGCTGCTGCTTGGCCTGCGCCTGCTGCTTGCCATCGTCCATCTGGATGGAGACCAGACGCGGCTCGCCCGGCTGCTTGTTCGCCCCGGCCAGTCCAAGGCTGAGCAAGGCAGCGATGAACAGCGCCATGATCGCCGCCGACAGGCCAATAGCCGTCGCACGACTGCGCAACCGCGATTGCTGGGCAAAGGAAGGCAGGGCGGCGATGGTGGGACTTTCGGAGCAGGATTCGGGTCGGGCGCTGTTTCTATGCTTGGGGAAAGCTGTATCCCAGATTTACGAAACCGGCGCAGGGGGCGCAAATCCGGCCCCATCGGGCCATTCGCGCCCGGCCAGCCCCAGCACCTTGAACAAGACGCCCATTTGATCGGGCGCGGTCAGCCGGTGATAGGCCGCTTCGGTCTCATCGGGCGCAACCTTGGCCAGCGCGGCGGCGCGCTCGGCCATACCCAGCGCCATCAGCCACCCGCCCTGCCCGGCGATGCCCATCACGCGCGCGCCTTGCGCCTGCGCCACCTGCGCGGCGGTGACGAAATCGACCAGACAGGTCAGATCCGCCTCGCCGGGCGCTTCAAACGGGTCGACATGGGCATGGGCGCGCAGGGCCTGAAAGGTCGAGCCCATCTGCCTTGGCGCATAGCCATAGTCGATGATCAACGCCGCGCCGCCTTGCGCGGCCAGCCTTGCGCCGATTTCGCCCATCACCGCGCTGGTGGCGGGGCTGGTTTCGACAATCGCGCCTGCCTCGGCCTCGCGCCATGCCTGCGGCACCGCGCTGTCCATCGGCAATCCGCCAGACACGGGCACAAAGCGATCCCCATCCAGCCCGACCATCCGCTCGCGCCAGCCCTGCGGCGTCTTCACCAATTGGCGCACCGGCAGCGCGTCGAGAAATTCATTGGCCACCAGCAGGATCGGCGCATCCTCGGGCAGGGTCGAGAGATCCTCATGCCACACCGCCTGAGGGAAAGCCTCCGCCTGCGCGCGGCGCAATGCGGGCGAGCCTTCGATGAAATGCACCTCAGGCACCAGCCCAAATCGCGCCGCCACGCGCAGGGCATCGCGCGCCAGCGTGCCGCGCCCCGGCCCCGGCTCGGCATAGATCACGCGCGCGGGCGATCCGGCCCGCCGCCACACATCGGCCATCCATACGCCCACCATCTCGCCAAACATCTGGCTTATTTCGGGCGCGGTGATGAAATCGCCGCCCGCGCCCAGCGGGTCGCGCGTCGAATAATAATGGGCATTGGCCTGCGCCATATAGAGCGCGAGCGGGATCGGCCCCTGCATCGCGATCAGGCGACGCAGACTGTCCGACAGATCAGCCATCGGCGCCCGACCGCACCGGCACACGCGCCCCCAGCATCGGCCGCGTCAACGCCCGCACGATCATGAACAGGCCCAAGAGGATCATCGGCACGGTCAGCCATTGCCCCATCGACATATGGGTGCGGGCGGCAAATTCCTGCAATTGCTGATCGGGCTCACGGAAAAACTCGACGATGAAACGCGCCAGACCATAGCCCAGCGAGAACGTGCCCATCAGCATCCCCGGCCGCCAGCGCGCCCGCGTCAGCCAGAACAGCGCGAACAGCACCGCCCCCAGCGTCAGACCCTCAAGGCCCGCTTCATAGAGCTGGCTGGGGTGGCGGGCGAAATTGCCGGCCGCCTCGTCGGGAAAAACCATCGCCCAAGGCACGTCCGGCCCGGCCACCCGGCCCCACAATTCGCCATTGATGAAATTGGCAATGCGCCCGAAAAACAGCCCCACCGGCGCGCAGGGCGCGACATAATCCATCACCCGGATAAACGACAGGCCGCCCGCCCGGCACACGCCCCAGACCGCCACCAGCACGCCGATCAGCCCGCCGTGAAAACTCATGCCGCCCTCCCACAGGCGCAGCATCTTCAACGGCTCGGTATAGAGCGTGTGGTCATAGAACGTGGCATAGCCCAGACGCCCGCCAAGAATAATGCCCAACGTGCACCAGAAGAACAGGTCATCGACATGGCGCTGCGCCAGCGGGCTGCCCGGTTGGCGGATCATCCGCGTCATGTGCCAATAGCCGAACACGATCCCGGCCAGATAGGCCAGCGAATAGAAGCGCAGGGTGAAGAAGCCCAGGCTGATGCCCTTTTTCAGCCCCAGATCGGCCCAGAAGATCGGCTGTTTCACCGCGCTTGCCCCCGCGGACAAAACATCGACGAGAGGCAGCGAGACATGCACAAGGTCGCTCAACATGGGAAACAGGGTCCGTGGCTGGGGCAAAAAGCCCATTTTTTCCTAATCAGCCGCGCGATACAACAAGGCGATGACAGAAGTCACCTTTTTCTGCGTCAAACCTCTGGCGCGGCCATGGCCCCACGGGGTAGAGTGATAAGTGTCGCTTAAGTAGAGATGTTTAGACTTGGCCTGCAAGCCTCCAGTTGAAAGCCGCCGATGAACGCCATTCGCATCCCCAACCAACGCGCGGTGATCGACCGCCGCGCTTTGACCATCGCCATTGCCGATGCGATGGATGCGGCGGGCAACAAGGCCAATGTCGCGCGCCAGCCTATTGTCGAACTGTTGCGGCGGGCGCTGGCCGACGGGCGCGAGGAAATCAACCGCCGGTTGATGGAGCGCCCCGGCGCGGGCCATGATTGTGCCGAGGCGCAGGCTTTCCTGACCGACCAGTTGCTGCGCGTGATCCACGATCATGTGATTTCCGATGTCTATCCTTCGGTCAACCGCAGCACGGGCGAGCGGCTGACGATCATGGCCGTGGGCGGCTATGGCCGGGGCGAGATGGCGCCCCATTCCGATGTCGATGTGGCCTTCATCACGCCGTCCAAGCAGACTCACTGGTGCGAGCAGGTGATCGAGGCCATGCTCTATTTCCTGTGGGATCTGGGGCTGAAAGTCGGCCATTCCAGCCGCAGCCTGGACGATACGGTCCGCATGGCCAAATCGGACATCACGATCTGCACCGCCCTGCTCGAAGGGCGCTATGTCTGGGGCGATCAGGCGCTGTTCGACGAATCGCGCCGCCGCTTCTTCGCCGAGGTGGTCGAGGGCAGCGAGCGCAATTTCGTCACCGAAAAGCTGGCCGAGCGCAATGAGCGGCACAAGAGGCTGGGCGACAGCCGCTATGTGGTCGAACCCAATGTGAAGGAAGGCAAGGGCGGATTGCGCGACCTGCACACGCTCTACTGGATCGGCAAATATCTGCATAAGGTGCGCAGCCCCGCCGAACTGGTCGATGTGGGCCTGCTGACGCAGGATGAATACCGCGCCTTCCGCCGCGCCGAGAGCTTTTTCTGGGCGGTGCGCTGCCATCTCCACACGATCACCAATCGCGCCGAGGACCGGCTGACCTTCGACCTGCAGCGGCAGGTGGCCCAGCGCATGGCCTTTGCCGACCGGCCGGGGAAAAGCGCGGTCGAACGTTTCATGCAATATTTCTTCCTTCAGGCCAAACAGGTCGGCAGCCTGACCGGCGTGTTTCTGGCCCAACTGGAGGAGCAGACCGAGAAGAAGAAGCGCAAGGGCTTCCTTGCCTCGCTGCGCGGGCGGGCGCGCACGATCAAGGGATACAAGGTTTCCCATGGCCGCATCGCCGCGCCATCGGATGACTGGTTCGAGGCCGATCCGGTGCGGCTGCTGGAGATCTTCACGATTGCGGATGCGGAAAGTTTCGAGATCCACCCCGAAACCATGCGCCAGATCGCCCGCGATGCGAAGCTGATCGACGCCGATGTGCGCAAGAATCCGCGCGCCAATGAACTCTTCATGGAATTGCTGACCAGCCGCCATGATCCTGAAACCGTGTTGCGCTGGCTGAACGAGGCGGGCGTGTTCGGTCGCTTCATCCCCGATTTCGGCCGGGTGAACGCCCAGATGCAGTTCGATATGTATCACCACTATACGGTGGACGAACATACGATCCGCGCGATCGGCCTGCTGGCCCGGATCGAGAAGGGCGAACTGGCCGAGGATCACCCGCTGGCCACCGCGATCATCGGCAAGCTGCATCACCGCCGCGCGCTTTATGCCAGCGTGCTGATGCATGACATCGCCAAGGGGCGTGGGGGCGACCATTCGGTGCTGGGCGCGGAAATCGCGCTGCGCCTGTGCCCGCGTCTGGGCATGACCAGCGAGGAGACGGAACTGGTCAGCTGGCTGGTGCGCCAGCATCTGTTGATGAGCGCGACCGCGATGAAGCGCGATCTGGCCGACTGGAAGACGATCACCGATTTCGTGGCCGTGGTCCAGTCGCTAGAACGGCTGCGGCAATTGACGCTGCTCACCATCGTGGACATTCGCGCGGTGGGGCCGGGCGTGTGGAACGGGTGGAAGCGCCAGTTGCTGACCGAACTGTTCTCCAGCGCCGAGGAGCGCCTGCGCCTTGGCCATGTCGAACGCCATCGCGCCGAACGCATCGCGGCCAAGCAAAAGGCCGTGACCGAGCGCATGGGCGCGCTGGGCACGCTGGTGGCGCGCTATGGCAAGCAGTTCACCGATGCCTACTGGATCGCCGAGCCGGACGATGTGATCGCACGCAACCTTGTGCAATTGCACGAGGCCAAAGGCGCCCCCTTGTCGATCACCACCAGCTATGACGAAACCCGCGCGGCCACGCTGGTCATGGTCATCGCCTCGGACCACCCCGGCCTGTTCTATCGCATCGCGGGCGGCATCCATCTGGCCGGCGGCAATATCATCGACGCACGCATCCACACCACGCGCAGCGGCACGGCGGTCGACAATTTCCTCGTGCAGGACCCGCTGGGCCGCCCCTTTTCCGAGGCGGGGCAATTGGAGCGCCTGCAAAAGGCCATCGGCGACGCGCTGGCCAACCGGGTCAAGCTGCTGCCCCAACTCGTCGCCCGCCCCCTGCCCCGCCCGCGTCAGGAAGCCTTTGAGGTGCGCCCCCGCGTCGAATTCGACAATGACGCCTCCAATCGCTTCACCGTGGTCGAAATCTCGGCCCGCGACCGGCCCGCGCTGCTCAACCGACTGGCGCGCGCGCTGTTCGAATCGCGCCTGATCGTCCATTCCGCCCATGTCGCCACCTATGGCGAGCGCGCGGTGGATACGTTCTACGTCACCGACCTGTTCGGCGGAAAGGTCGATGGCGGCGGGCGGCAGAAGTCGATTGAGAAGCGTTTGCTGGAGGCGGCGAGTGAAGAGGTGGCGGAGGTGGCGGCTTAGGGTTGAGCCCAAAGTGGTGCCTCCGGCGGGTTAAGGGCGGGGGCCCTTAACAATCCCGGTACTGTCGGCGTGGCGCTGTGAAGGATGCCTTGTGCGTGATTGCCGCGTTTGAAGGATAAAGCCTGCGGCGCTTTTAGCGTGGGCTCACCGCGCCGCAGGCTTGAAAACGATAGCCTATAACCTCGCGTCGCGAACCCGAGCGCAACCCCATAACGGGATTGCAAAGGGTCCCCGCCCTTTGCCCGCCGGAGGCAAATCTTACCCCTTCAACCGCGCCACAACCTCATCCCGCCCGATCAGCGGCAGGAGAGCGCCCATATCCGGCCCATGCTCCATGCCGGTGATCGCCAGACGCAGGGGCAGGAAAAGCGCCTTGCCCTTGCGTCCGGTGGAGTCCTTGAGTGCCCCGGTCAGCGCGGCCCAAGGCGCACCGGCCCAATCGAGCGAAGCGGCGACCTCGGCGGCTTGGGACAAGAAGGCGCGTGCCTCATCGTCCTGCGCGGGGGCGTGGATCGGCCCCTTGACCACGGCCCACCAATCGGCGGCTTCGGCCACGGTGTTGAGATTGGGACGGATCGCCTCCCATGCTTCCTCGCCCATGCCTTCGGGCAGGCGGTCGGAAACCTTGGCGAAGGGCATACGGTGAATGATCTGGGCATTCAAACGCGCCAGTTCGGCCTCGTCAAAACGGGCGGGTGCGCGGCCAAAGCGCGAGAGGTCGAACGTCTGGCAAAGCTGCTCGACCGAGAGCGAGGCGTCGACCGGATCGCTGGTGCCAAGGCGGGCCAGCAGGCTGATGATCGCTTCCGGCTCAATGCCCTGTTCGCGCAATTCGGCCACGCCCAGCGAACCCAGGCGCTTCGACAGCTTGCCCTCGGACCCGGTCAGCAGCGCGCTGTGGGCAAAGGCGGGCACGGGCGCGCCAAGGGCGGTGAACATCTGCACCTGCGTTGCGGTGTTCGACACATGATCCTCGCCGCGCAGGATTTGCGTCACGCCCATGTCGATATCGTCAATGACCGAGGGCAGCATATAAAGCCACGAACCGTCGGCGCGGCGAATGACGGGATCAGACATGGTGGCCGGGTCGAAATGCTGCGCGCCGCGCACGCCGTCCTCCCAGGCAATCGGCTCGTCGCGGTCCAGCAGGAAACGCCAATGGGGCGCCTCGCCCGCCGCCGCCTTCGCCTCATGATCCGCCTCGGTCAGAGCCAGCGCCGCGCGATCATAAATCGGCGGCAACCCGCGCGAGAGCAGCACCTTGCGCTTGAGATCCAGTTCCTGCGCCGTTTCATAGCAACGATAGACGCGCCCGGCCTCCATCAGCTTGGCAAACTCGCCCTCATACAGGGCGAAACGGGCCGACTGGCGCTCCTCCCCCTCAATATTCAGTCCCAGCCAGGCCAGATCGGCACGAATGCCCTCGACATATTCCTCTCGGCTGCGCGCGCCATCCGTATCATCGATGCGCAGCAGAAACTTGCCTCCGCTCCTTTGCGCCAGCATCCAGTTGTGCAGCGCGGTGCGGATATTGCCGATGTGAAGCATCCCTGTGGGGCTGGGGGCGAAGCGGGTTACGGTGGTCATGGGGGGGCTATAATCGGGATAGGGGGGGGAGGAAAGAGAGAGATGCCTCCGGCGGGCAAAGGGCGGGGGCCCTTTGCAATCCCGATACTTGTCAGCGTTGGGTTATGAATTCAGCCGTAGGTGCCGGATGGAACGTTTGAATTTTAAAGCCTGCGGCGCTTTTGGCGTGCGTTCGCCGCGCCGCAGGTTTGTGAAACCATAGCAGCTAACGCAACGCCTCAATCCCCGCACAACCCCATTAACGGGATTGCAAAGGGCCCCCGCCCTTTGCCCGCCGGAGGCAAACACTTACCCCCTTAAAACAATCAGGCCGTCCGAAACGCCTGCGTAATCGGATAACGCCGATCCCGCCCGAAATTGCGCGAGCCCAGCTTGACCCCCGGAGGCGCCTGCCGCCTTTTGTACTCGGCCAGATGGAGCAGGCGCTCGATCCGGCTGACGGTGGCCCGGTCGAAACCTTCGCTCACCAATTGCTCGACCGACTTTTCATGCTCGACCAGACCGAGCAGGATCGCGTCCAGCACGTCATAGGGCGGCAGCGAGTCCGAATCCTTTTGGTCCGGGCGCAATTCAGCGCTGGGCGGCTTGGCGATGATATTGTCGGGCATCACCGGACCGTCAGGGCCAAGGGCGATGCGCGGGCGGTGCTTGTTGCGCCATTTCGACAGCGCAAACACCGTCATTTTATAGGCGTCTTTCAGCGGGTTATAGCCACCGTTCATATCGCCATAGATCGTGGCGTAACCCACGCTCATCTCGCTCTTGTTGCCGGTGGTCAGCAGCATCGGGCCGAATTTGTTCGACAGCGCCATCAGCGTCACGCCTCGGATGCGGCTCTGGATATTCTCCTCGGCCAGATCGGGCGCGCGGCCCGCAAAGGGGCTGGCGAGCATTTCTTCAAACGCTTTGACGGCCGGGACGATCGGCACCGTGTCATATTTCACGCCAAGCATATGCGCGCATTCGGTCGCGTCGATCAGGCTCTCGGTGCTGGTATAGCGGCTGGGCAGCATCACGCACCACACACGGTCCGCGCCCAGCGCATCGACCGCAATCGCCGCGCACAGCGCCGAATCGATCCCGCCCGACAGACCCAGCACCACGCCGGGAAACTTGTTGCGGTTCACGTAATCGCGCAGCGCCAGCACCATGGCGCAATAGACATCCTCGGGATGCTCAGCCTGCGGCTCGATCTCGCCCCGGTCGCAGCGCCAGCCTTTGGCCGTCTTGGTCCAGCGGGTCAGAACCTCCTGCTCCTCCCAATCCTTCATCTGGACCGCAAGCCCGCCATCGCCATTGACCACGAAACTGGCCCCGTCGAACACCAGCTCGTCCTGCCCGCCCACGCGGTTCAGATAGGCCAGCGGCACCCCCGCCGCCGAGGCGCGACGCTTGGCCACGCCGTCGATGCGCAACGTATCCTTGTCAATTTCATAGGGGCTGCCGTTGGGGCACAGGAAAATCTCGGCCCCGAAATCGGCCAGATGGCGGCAGACATTGGGGTGCCAAATGTCCTCGCAGATCGGCACGCCGATCATGGTGCCGCGAAAAATGATCGGCTCGGGCAAAGGTCCCGGCTGAAACAGGCGCATCTCGTCAAACGTGCCGTAATTAGGCAGCTCATGCTTGAAACGGATCGCCGCCACCTTGCCCTGATCCAGCAAGGCCACACCATTATGCAGCGCCCCATCGGCCACAAACACGCTGCCCACCAGCATCGCCGGACCGCCCGCCGCCGTGGTCTGGGCCATCTTCTGCAACTCGGCCGTCGCCCGCTCGACAAGGCTGGGTTTCAGCACCAGATCCTCGGGCGGATAGCCGACCAACTGCAATTCGGGGAAAGCGATCAAATCCGCCCCCGCCTCTTTCGCACGGTCGCGCGCGGCCAGCATGCCCGCGGCATTGCCGGACAAATCGCCAACGGACTGGTTCAACTGGGCGAGGGTGATTTTCAACGTATCGGGCATGGGCGAAGGTTTAGGAGGGGTTTGCGCGAATGGGAAGGGTGCAAGAGGGTTTTGTTTCATGCCTCCAGCGGGCAAAGGGCGGTGTGATGGATGCCTCCGGCGGGCAAAGGGCGGGGGCCCTTTGCAATCCCGTTACTGTCTTCGTGGCGTTGCGAAGGATGCCTTGTGCGTGATTGCCGCGTTTGGATGATAAAGCCTGCGGCGCTTTTCAGCGTGAGCCCGCCGCGCCGCAGGCTTTACAATCACACCCCAACACACACCCCTCGCCGCCCCACCACACCCCCATAACGGGATTGCAAAGGGCCCCCGCCCTTTGCCCGCCGGAGGCAAAACCCTAGCCCTCCCAAAACAACAAAAAACCCCGCCGGATCGCTCCAGCGGGGCCTTTGTGTTTTCAGCCCGGCAAAGGCGAGAGGATTATTCCTCGCCCTTGTTCAGGTATTCACCGGCATCGGCGTCGAGGCCGTGGGTTTCCCCTTCCATCGGCGCCAGCGGATCGACCAGACCAGCGGCCTCAGGCCCCTGTGCCAGTTCGGCCGCGTGCTCTTCGGCCGCCGTTGCCGGAGCGATCAGGTGCTCCTGCAGCTTGCGATACGAGGCGCGCAGCGCAGCATCGCGGCTGGAGGCGGCCACGCGGATACGGTTCATGCCCGCGCCGGTACCGGCGGGGATGAGACGACCCACGATGACGTTTTCCTTCAGACCGATCAGGCTGTCCCTCTTGCCTTCGACCGCCGCCTGCGTGAGCACGCGGGTGGTTTCCTGGAAGGACGCCGCCGAGATGAACGAACGCGTCTGGAGCGAAGCCTTGGTGATGCCCAGCAGCACCGGCTTGCCTTCGGCGGGACGCTGGCCTTCGGTCAGCTTGCCGTTGGTTTCCAGCATTTCTTCCAGATCGACCTGCTCGCCCGGCAGCAGCGTGGTGTCGCCACCAAACGTGATTTCAACCTTTTGCAGCATCTGGCGAACGATCACCTCGATGTGCTTGTCGTTGATCTTCACGCCCTGCAAGCGATAGACTTCCTGAATTTCCGCGACGAGATATTCGGCCAGAGCCTCGATCCCCATCACTTCCAGAATGTCATGCGGGTTGGGCGAGCCCGAGATCAGGTTGTCGCCCTTCTTGACCCAGTCGCCTTCCTGAACGTCGATCACCTTGCTCTTGGGGATCAGGTATTCGACGGGTTCGCCTTCCTGCGGCACAATGGCAATCTTACGCTTCGCCTTGTAATCGCGGACAAATTCAATGCGGCCGGCGATCTTGGCGATCACCGCATTGTCCTTGGGAATGCGCGCTTCGAACAGTTCGGCCACACGCGGCAGACCGCCGGTGATGTCGCGGGTCTTGGCAGCTTCGCGCGAAGCACGCGCGATAACGTCGCCCGATTCCACGAACTGACCGTCTTCGACCGAAAGCGTCGTGCCCGGCGCCAGCATATAGCGTGCAGCCTCGCCCGAACCTTCGTCCAGCAGGGTCAGACGGGGACGCAGGTCCTCCTTCTTGCCGCGGCTGGTCGAGCGGTTTTCGGTGATGATGCGCTGGGTCATACCCGTCGCTTCGTCCACCTGCTCGGTCAACGTGCGGCCGTCAATCAGGTCCTGATACTTCACGCTGCCCGACTTTTCGGTGATGATCGGCGTGGTGAACGGATCCCATTCGGCCAGACGTTCACCCTGCTTCACGGTCGCGCCGCTCTTGTGGAGCAGATGCGTACCATAAGGCACACGGTGCATGGCGCGCTCGCGGCCATCGGTGTCGATCAGCGCGATTTCGCCATTGCGGGCCAGGCTGAGCAGACGGCCGCGCTTGTCCACGATGGTCGGGATGTCGCGATATTCGACGTGACCGTCGCACAACGCTTCAAGGTTCGACTGTTCGTTCACCTGCGCCGCGCCACCGATGTGGAACGTACGCATGGTCAGCTGCGTGCCGGGCTCACCGATCGACTGGGCGGCGATAACGCCAACCGCTTCACCGATGTTGACCGGCGTACCGCGCGCAAGGTCACGGCCATAGCAGGTGCCGCAAACGCCCTGGGTCGCCTCGCAGACCAGCGGCGAGCGGATGCGCGCCGACTGGATGCCATGCGATTCGATCAGCGCCACCGCCGGTTCGTCCAGCAGCGTGCCCTTGCCCACGATCACCGAGCCATCCTTGGCAAGGATATCGTCGGCCAGAGTACGACCGAGGATACGCTCGCCCAGCGAGGCGATGGTGCTGCCGCCCTGAACGATCGCGCGCATTTCCAGAGCGCGTTCGGTGCCGCAGTCATTGATGATGACCACGCAGTCCTGCGACACGTCGACCAGACGGCGGGTCAGGTAACCCGAGTTCGCCGTCTTGAGCGCGGTGTCCGCCAGACCCTTACGGGCGCCGTGGGTCGAGTTGAAGTATTCAAGAACGGTCAGACCTTCCTTGAAGTTCGAGATGATCGGCGTTTCGATGATCTCGCCCGACGGCTTGGCCATCAGACCGCGCATACCGGCCAGCTGCTTCATCTGGGTCGGCGAACCACGCGCGCCCGAGTGGCTCATCATGTAGATCGCGTTGATCGGCTTCTGACGGCCGGTCTCGGGGTCCATAGGGCTGGACTTCAGCTCTTCCATCATGGCCGCGGCCACCTGATCGCCGCAACGGCTCCAGGCGTCGATGACCTTGTTGTACTTTTCCTGCTGCGTGATCAGACCGTCCTGATACTGCTGCTCGTAATCCGCGACCAGTTCCTTGGTCTCGGCCACCAGCGCATCCTTCGAATCCGGGATGATCATGTCATCCTTGCCGAAGGAGATGCCTGCCTTGAACGCGTGGCGGAAGCCGAGGCTCATGATGGCGTCGGCGAACAGCACCGTGTCCTTCTGGCCGGTGTGACGATAGACCTCGTCGATCACGTCGCCCACGTCCTTCTTGGTCAGCAGGCGGTTGACGACGTCGAAGGGCACCTTGTGGCTCTTGGGCAGGCATTCGCCGATCAGCATACGGCCCGGAGTCGTTTCGAAACGCTTCAGGTACGTTTTGCCGTCTTCGTCGGTCTGCGGAACGCGGGCGATGACCTTCGAGTGCAGCGTGACGGCCTTGGCCTCCAGCGCCTGATGCACTTCGGCCATATCGGCCAGCAGCATACCCTCGCCCGGCTCGCCTGCTCGGTCCATCGAGAGGTAATAGATGCCCAGCACCATGTCCTGCGAAGGCACGATGATCGGCTTGCCGTTCGCGGGCGAGAGGATGTTGTTGGTCGACATCATCAGCACGCGCGCTTCCAACTGGGCCTCAAGGCTCAGCGGAACGTGGACGGCCATCTGGTCACCGTCGAAGTCGGCGTTGAAGGCCGAGCAGACCAGGGGGTGAAGCTGGATCGCCTTGCCCTCGATCAGAACGGGTTCAAACGCCTGAATGCCCAGACGGTGCAGCGTGGGCGCACGGTTGAGCATGACGGGGTGTTCACGGATCACCTCGTCCAGGATGTCCCAGACTTCCTTGCGTTCCTTTTCCACCCACTTCTTGGCCTGCTTCAGGGTCATCGACAGACCCTTGGCATCCAGACGTGCGTAGATGAACGGCTTGAACAGTTCGAGCGCCATCTTCTTGGGCAGGCCGCACTGGTGCAGCTTGAGTTCCGGCCCGGTCACGATGACCGAACGGCCCGAATAGTCGACGCGCTTGCCGAGCAGGTTCTGACGGAAGCGGCCCTGCTTGCCCTTGAGCATGTCGGACAGCGACTTGAGAGGACGCTTGTTGGCACCCGTGATGACGCGGCCACGGCGGCCGTTGTCGAACAGGGCGTCAACGGCTTCCTGCAACATGCGCTTTTCGTTGCGCACGATGATGTCGGGCGCGCGCAGTTCAATGAGGCGCTTCAGACGGTTGTTACGGTTGATGACGCGACGATAGAGGTCGTTCAAGTCCGAGGTCGCAAAGCGGCCACCGTCCAGCGGCACCAGCGGGCGCAGGTCTGGCGGAATGACCGGCACCACGTCGAGGATCATCCATTCGGGGCGGTTGCCCGAATCGATGAAGGATTCCACGACCTTCAGGCGCTTGATGATCTTCTTAGGCTTCAGTTCCGACTTGGTCTCGGCCAGTTCCTTGAGAAGGTCTTCCTTCTCCTGAACCATGTCGAGGCTCATCAGCATGTGCTTGACCGCCTCGGCACCGATGCCGGCGCTGAACGCGTCTTCGCCATACTCGTCCTGATAGTCGAGCAGCTCGTCCTCGGTCAGCAACTGGTACTTTTCAAGCGGGGTCAGGCCCGGCTCGATCACCACATAGGATTCAAAGTACAGGATGCGTTCGAGCTGCTTCAACTGCATGTCGAGCAGCAGACCGATGCGCGAAGGCAGTGACTTGAGGAACCAGATATGCGCGACCGGCGCGGCCAGTTCGATATGGCCCATGCGCTCGCGGCGCACCTTGGTCACGGTCACTTCGACGCCGCACTTTTCGCAGACGACGCCCTTGTACTTCATGCGCTTATACTTACCGCAAAGGCACTCATAGTCCTTAACGGGGCCGAAGATACGCGCGCAGAACAGGCCGTCACGCTCGGGCTTGAACGTGCGATAGTTTATCGTTTCCGGCTTCTTGATCTCGCCGAAGGACCAGCTGCGGATGCGCTCGGGCGAGGCCAGACCGATCTGGATCTGGTCGAAGGTTTCCGGCTTCGCCATCTGATTGGTAAATTTGGTCAGGTCGTTCATATGTCGTCCCTCTAAGGGGTCAAATCTCTGGGGCGATGGGCGGGCGGCCGGTCAAGGCCGCCCGATCCCCTCACTCCGCCGCGTCGGCCAGATCGTCGCCATCCTCGTCGGTCAACGAAGACAGTTCGACATTCAGGCCCAGCGAGCGCATTTCCTTGACGAGCACGTTGAAGCTTTCGGGGATACCGGCCTCGAACGTGTCGTCGCCCTTGACGATGGCTTCATACACCTTGGTGCGGCCCACCACGTCGTCCGACTTGACGGTGAGCATTTCCTGAAGCGTGTAAGCCGCGCCGTAAGCCTGCAGCGCCCACACTTCCATTTCACCAAAGCGCTGACCACCGAACTGCGCCTTACCGCCCAGCGGCTGCTGGGTGACGAGGCTGTAGGGCCCGATCGAACGCGCATGGATCTTGTCGTCAACAAGGTGGTGCAGCTTGAGGACATACTTCATGCCCACGGTCACCTTGCGGTCGAACGCCTCACCCGTGCGGCCGTCGAACAGGGTCACCTGACCCGATTCATCCAGCCCGGCCTTGCGCAGCATCGCGGTCACATCGGCTTCCACCGCGCCGTCGAACACCGGCGAACCCATCGGCACGCCGTTGCGCACGCTTTGGGCCAGCTCGACGATTTCCTGATCGCTGCGCTCCTCCAGCTCGGCGGTGTAGTTGTCGCCATAGATGTCCTTGAGCAATTCGCGCACCGCTTCGGGGGCTTCGCCCGCCTGCGGGTTCGGATTGGCCTCGCGCCATGCGTCCAGAGCAGCACCGATCTTGCGACCCAGACCGCGCGCGGCCCAGCCCAGATGGGTTTCGAAGATCTGACCCACGTTCATGCGCGAAGGCACACCCAGCGGGTTCAGCACGAAGTCCACCGGCGTACCATCTTCCAGGAAGGGCATGTCTTCCTGCGGCAGGATGCGGCTGATGATACCCTTGTTGCCGTGACGGCCGGCCATCTTGTCGCCCGGCTGCAGCTTGCGCTTCACCGCCACGAACACCTTGACCATCTTGAGGACGCCCGGGGCCAGCTCGTCGCCGCGTTCCAGCTTTTCCTTACGATCTTCGAACTTCTCGACGATCGCCTTGATGGCCGTGTCATACTGCGCCTTGGTCGCTTCCAGCTGCTGCTGGCGCGCATCGTCGGCCACGGCGAACTTCCACCATTCGTAGCGCTCGACCTCGGCCAGCACTTCCTCGGTGATCTCGATGCCCTTCTTCAGCCCCTTGGGCGCGGCCGCGGCCACTTGGCCGAGCAGCATGTCCTTGAGACGGTTGAAGGTGGCGCGGTTCAGAATCGCGCGCTCGTCCTCACGGTCCTTGGCGAGGCGTTCGATTTCCTCGTTCTGGATCGCGCGGGTACGGTCGTCGATTTCGATACCGTGACGGTTGAAGACGCGCACGTCGACAATCGTACCGGCAACGCCCGGCGGCAGACGCAGCGAGGTGTCACGCACGTCGCTGGCCTTTTCACCGAAGATCGCGCGCAGCAGCTTTTCTTCCGGCGTCATCGGCGATTCGCCCTTGGGCGTGATCTTGCCGACCAGGATGTCACCGGGGTGTACCTCGGCGCCGATATAGACGATGCCCGCTTCGTCGAGATTGCGCAGCGATTCCTCGCCCACATTCGGGATGTCGCGGGTGATGTCTTCAGGCCCAAGCTTGGTGTCGCGGGCCATGACTTCAAATTCCTCGATGTGGATCGAGGTAAAGACGTCTTCCTTCACGATGCGTTCGCTGATCAGGATGGAGTCTTCGTAATTGTAGCCATTCCAGGGCATGAACGCGACCAGCACGTTGCGGCCCAGCGCCAGCTCGCCCAGCTCGGTCGAGGGACCGTCGGCAATGATATCGCCCTTTTCGACGCTGTCGCCCACCTTCACCAGCGGACGCTGGTTGATGCAGGTCGACTGGTTCGAACGCTCGAACTTCTGCAGCGTGTAGATGTCCACGCCCGACTTGCCCGGCTCGATATCACCCGACACGCGGATCACGATACGGGTGGCATCCACCTGATCGACGATACCGGCGCGCGAGGCGGCGATCGCGGCGCCCGAGTCACGGGCAACCGTTTCTTCCATGCCCGTGCCGACGAAAGGCGCATCGGCCTTCACCAGCGGCACAGCCTGACGCTGCATGTTCGAACCCATGAGCGCGCGGTTGGCGTCGTCATTTTCCAGGAAGGGAATGAGCGAGGCGGCGACCGAAACGAGCTGCTTGGGCGAAACGTCCATCAGCGTGATCGTTTCGCGCGGCGCCATCACGAATTCGCCGTTCTGACGGGCCGAAACCAGTTCTTCGACGAAAGAGCCATCCGCGTTGGTTTCGGCCGAAGCCTGCGCCACCGTGTGCTTCTGCTCTTCCATCGCCGAGAGGTAGACCACGTCCTTGGTCACCTTGCCGTCGATCACCTTGCGGTACGGGGTTTCGATGAAACCGTACTTGTTGACGCGCGCAAAGGTCGAGAGCGAGTTGATCAGACCGATGTTCGGGCCTTCCGGCGTTTCAATCGGGCAGATACGGCCATAGTGGGTCGGGTGAACGTCGCGGACTTCAAAGCCCGCGCGCTCACGCGTCAGACCGCCCGGCCCGAGCGCCGAAACGCGGCGCTTGTGCGTCACTTCCGAGAGCGGGTTGGTCTGGTCCATGAACTGCGAGAGCTGCGAGGAGCCGAAGAACTCACGCACCGCGGCCACGGCGGGCTTGGCGTTGATGAGGTCGTTGGGCATCACGGTCGAGACGTCAACCGAGCTCATGCGCTCCTTGACGGCGCGCTCCATGCGCAGCAGGCCGACGCGATACTGGTTTTCCAGCAGCTCGCCCACCGAACGGACGCGGCGGTTGCCGAGGTTGTCGATGTCATCGACTTCGCCCTTGCCGTCCTTCAGGTTCACCAGCTCCTTGACGACGGCCATGATGTCGTCGGTGCGCAGCGTGGTGATCGTGTCGTCGCATTCCAGGCCAAGACGCATGTTCAGCTTGACGCGGCCCACGGCCGAGAGGTCATAGCGGTCAGCGTCAAAGAACAGGCCGGCAAACAGCGCTTCGGCGGTTTCGCGCGTCGGCGGTTCGCCGGGGCGCATCACGCGATAGATATCGGCCAGAGCGTGATCGCGGTCTTCAGCCTTGTCAGCCTTGAGCGTGTTGCGGATCCACGGACCGGTCGAAACATGGTCGATGTCGAGCAGTTCGAAAGCGTCAATCCCGGCAGCGTCGAGCGCGGCCAGATTTTCCGCCGTCACCTCTTCGCCGGCCTCGATATAGATGCGGCCGGTCGATTCGTTGATGACGTCATTGGCGCTGTAACGGCCAAAGATTTCCTCGGTCGGGATCAGCAGATCCTTGAGGCCGTCCTTTTCCGCCTTGTTGGCAGCACGCGGGCTGATCTTGGTGCCCGCTGCAAAGACCACTTCGCCGCTGGCCGCATCGACGATGTCGAAAGCGGGCTTGGCGCCGCGCCATGCTTCGGCAACATAGGGGATCTTCCAGCCGCCGCTCGCGCGGTTCCAGACGATCGTCTGATAGAAGTAGTGCAGGATCTCTTCGTCGTTCAAACCCAGCGCATGCAGCAGCGCCGTGACGGGCAGCTTGCGCTTGCGGTCGATACGGACGTTGACGATGTCCTTGGCGTCAAATTCAAAGTCCAGCCACGAACCGCGATACGGGATCACGCGGGCGGCGAACAGGAACTTGCCCGAGGAATGCGTCTTGCCGCGGTCATGGTCGAACAGAACGCCCGGCGAACGGTGCATCTGCGACACGATCACGCGCTCGGTGCCGTTGATGACGAAGGTGCCGTTCTCGGTCATGAGCGGCATGTCACCCATGTACACGTCCTGCTCCTTGATATCGAGCACCGACCGGGTCTCGGTCTCGGCGTCGACTTCAAACACGATCAGGCGCAGCGTGACCTTCATCGGAGCGGCATAGGTGATCCCGCGCTGACGACATTCGGTGATGTCGTACTTGGGCTCTTCCAATTCGTAATGCACAAAGTCCAGCTCGCTGGTCCCGGCAAAGTCGCGGATCGGGAACACCGAACGCAGCGTCTTTTCCAGACCCGAGACGTAACCCACAGCGGGGTTCGAGCGCAGGAACTGCTCATAGGATTCGCGCTGAACCTGGATCAGGTTCGGCATCTGCGTCACTTCGTGAATATCACCGAAGATCTTGCGGATCCGGCGCTTGGCCGAAGCGCGGGAGATGGGCTGGGTTGCCATAGGGCTTGACTTTGCCTCTTTCGTTGGTGGCGCAGCGGATCTTTTTCGCGGAAAAAAGAGCCGTTAAGCCGGAAAATAATGCCATGCGCGGGGTAAATGGCGGCACCGACAAACGCACAAAAGGCCGCTGGCGAATCACCCTATATCAAGGATGAAGGCCCGCAGCCTGTGGCGTCAGATGCAAACCATCGCCTCCTTTCGTGGATGACCCCCGCGCTGGGCCGCCCTTGCTCGAAGCGATGGAACCGGCGGGCATTAGGCGTGTGGGGGCGGTTTGTCAATTGTCGGAGGAATAAGGTTTGCCTCCGGCGGGCAAAGGGCGGGGGCCCTTTGCAATCCCGTTATGGGGGGCAAGTTTAGTCTGCGAGGTGGCACCATGCTCCATGATCATAAAACTCACATCAAAAGCGCCGCAGGCTCTAAAATTCCCAACGCCGCGTCCGACACCAAAGGCCGAACCCCTAACGCCACGCCGACAATATCGGGATTGCAAAGGGCCCCCGCCCTTTGCCCGCCGGAGGCAAAAGCCCCTAAAAGCCTACCCCCGCAAATCCTCAATCATCAACCCGGCGGTCGCCTTCGCGCTGCCCACAACGCCGGGGATCCCCGCCCCCGGATGCGTCCCCGCGCCAACCAAATAGAGATTCGGGATCACATCATCGCGATTATGCCCCCGGAACCAGGCGCTCTGCGTCAGGATCGGTTCGAGACTGAAGGCGCTGCCCATATAGGCGGAGAGGTCGGTTTCGAAATCGGTGGGGGCATAGTGGAACTTGGTGGCCACCCGGTCATGGATATCGGGGATCAGGCGACGGCCCACTTCGTCAAGGATGCGCTGTTCGAGGATCGGCCCCACCTGATCCCAATCCACCGCCAGCTTGCCGCGATGGGCGACCGGCACCAGCGCATAGAAGGTCGAACGCCCCTCGGGCGCCATGGAAGGATCGGAAGCGGTGGGATGGTGCAGATAGATCGAGAAATCGCGCGGCAGCACGCCATTGTCGAAAATATCCTCCAGCAGCCCCTTATAGCGCGGCCCGAACAGGATCATGTGATGGGGGATATGGGGGAATTGCCCCTCCAGCCCGAAATGGACGACGAACAGGCTGGGCGACCAGCGCTTGCGCGCCAGCGAGCGGGCATATTCCACCCCGCGCGGCGTATCACCCAACAGGTCACGATAGGTGTGCATCAGGTCGCCATTGCTGGCCACGGCATCGAAGCGTTCGCGCCACCCGCTCTTGGTTTCCACCTCATGCGCGCGATTGCCGATGGTGTGAATCCGAACCGCTCCATCGCCCAGCCGCACCGTCCCGCCCAGCCGTTCAAACAGCGCGACCATGCCCGAAACCAGCCGATTGGTGCCGCCCCGCGCCCACCACACGCCGCCATCCTTTTCCAGCTTGTGGATCAGCGCATAGATGCTGCTGGTAGCCATCGGATTGCCGCCCACCAGCAGCGTATGGAACGAGAGCGCCTCGCGCAGCTTTTCCGACTGCACGAAACCGGCGACGCGCGAATAGACGCTGCGCCACGCCTGATGCTTCATCAGCGCGGGAGCGGCCTTAATCATGCTCTTGAAGTCAAGGAAAGGCACATGGCCCAGCTTGACATAGCCCTCGCGATAGACCTCGCCCGCGAAATCGAGAAATTGCTGATAGCCCGCCAGATCACCCGGCGCCACGCGATTGATCTCGCTGCGCAATTTGGCTTCATCGTTGGAATAGTCGAAATGGCTGCCATCGGTCCATTGCAGGCGATAGAAAGGCATCACCGGCATCAGATCGACATCGCTTGCCATGTCCTGCCCCGTCAGGCCCCACAGTTCGGACAGGCAGGACGGATCGGTGATGACCGTGGGGCCCGCGTCGAACGTATGCCCTTCGCGCTCCCACACATAAGCACGCCCGCCCGGACGCTCGCGCGCCTCGACCAGCGTCGTGGCGATCCCGGCGGATTGCAGGCGGATGGCCAGAGCCAACCCGCCAAATCCCGCGCCAATCACACAGGCCTTTTTCATGCGTCCTCGGTTTCCCCGGCAAAGGCCGGTATCGTTGTATCCTGAGAAAGGCGCCCAGGCGCCCCCAGATCGGCCAGTTCGCGCCCCCGCCCGACCAGACAGGCCAGAGCCGCCATCAAAGACACCGGCGGCCGCCCGACCAGCAGGCGGACGCGATCCGCCCATGTCGATTGCCCGGCATAGAAGCGTTCGATCAGCCTGTCGCCCAGACGATAGAAACGGGCGAACACCCGGTGCCGCTTGTCGGGCCGCGCCGCGCCGAACAGCATCCGCGCCAGCAGGCGATAGAAGCCGCCCGCGCGCCAATGGGCCCGCGCATAATCCTCGACCGCCCCGGCGATCGCATCGCCCGACATATCGGACATGTCGGCAATCATCGTCGCCACGCGCACCGCCGTGGGCAGCGAATAGCCGGTCAGCGGATGAAACAGCCCGCCCGCCACGCCGATCCGCGCCACGCCATGCATACCCTCGATCAGCGCATGGGGCTCGCCCTCGGCCACCACCGGCAACACGCCCTGCTCCTCGTCCAGCACCTCGACAATGGTCCAGCTGCGGCTCTTGGCATAGGCCTCGATGCGCTCGCGCAGGGTGGGGGCGTCGATGTCAGGCGTGTCGGAATAATAGGTGTCCTCGATAAACACCGTGTCATCCGAAAAGGGCAGGACATAGACAAAGCGGAACCCATCATGTTGCGACCGGTTGCCGTCCATGATGATGGGGGCGCTCAGGCCATGGGGGGCGCTGGTGCGCACCATCTGGCCCAGAAATTTCTGCCACCCGCCACGCAGGCCGGGAAAGGCCGCCGCGCCGCGCGCGTCGATCACCGCCCCCGCGCGAAACTGCCGTCCGTCGGCCAGCGTGAAACCGCGCCGGTCAAAGGCTGTCACCGTGGCCCCGGTAAGGATCGAGCCTGCAGGCAAAGCCTCGCGCAGGACCGCATCGAAACGGGCGCTCGAAATCGTGCGATAGGGATTGCCCAGATGGCGGCGGTTGCCGGAAAAACGCACGCTGTGGCTGCCCCATTTGCCCACTACCAGGGGTTTGAGCAACCAGCGCGCGGCCACCGGAATGTCACTGAGGAAGAAGGACCAGAAATGGTGCCCCCCCAGCTTCTCCTCCCGCTCGACCAGCAGGATGCGCAGATCGGGCCGCCGCGCCGCCAGAGCCAGCGCTACCAGCCCGCCTGCCAATCCGCCCCCGAGGATGGCAATATCCGTGTCATTTCCCGCCATGGCCCCAAGTCTATGTTAGCAACCGCTTTCCGGCAACCGACCATAGGGGCAAATCCGTGAGAAATTTCACGGCGGCAAAACCGGCCCTCAGCGCGCTTGCCAAGGCCTTCGCCTTCGCATAACCTGCCATACATATCCCCGGGGAGCCATGTGGCTGAGAGGTGGGCCTAACGCCCCACGACCCGCTGAACCTGAACCCGTTAATCCGGGCGTAGGGAGGGAAGCGTCTGTCGGCCCGGTATGGTGCCCCCCGCTCCTCCTCTCCTGACGCCGCAGAATATGAAGGCGAGATAAAAACGAAAAAACAGGAGAAGGTATGCAAGAAGCTGGAGATCCGACTGCATGGAGCGCCCTCATTCTTGGTCTGGCCGCGCTGGCCGCGGGAGCAGGGGCACTTAGGCAACCGGGAGTTTGGCAAACCATGATCGGCGAGGTGGAAGGCTCGCCCGCCCTGCAATTCCTGTGCGGAATGCTCGAATTGCTGGTGGGCAGCCTGGTCTATCTGGCCAACCCATGGATACCGCATGACCTTCTCACCTGCATCATCAAGGCATTGGGCGGACTGATGATGGCCGAAAGCCTGGCCATCTTGTTCGCCTGTGATCTTTATACCCAGATGTGGCTGAAAACCCTTGGTAATTTTCACAAGGGCTGGGCCGGCATCACCACTTTCATCGGGCTGGCTTTGACCGTGATCGGCATGGCCCGCTTCGGATAAACAGCAGAAAGCACTCCATGGCCGACATCAACTCCCCCCTTGAAATTGGCGTTACCACCGGCGCGATCCGTGGCTCGAAAAAGATCTACGTCCCCTCGCCCAGCCATCCCGAAATCAAGGTTGCCATGCGCGAAATCGCGCTGGAGTCGTCGGCCAACGAACCGGCCGTGCGGGTCTATGACACGTCCGGGCCCTATACCGATCCCAATGCCACGATCGACATTTCGGCGGGCCTTGCCCCGCTGCGCCGCGAATGGATCCTGGCGCGCGGCGATGTCGAGGAATATGACGCCCGCGCGGTCAAGCCCGAGGACAATGGCCTTAAAGGTCCGGATCGCAGCGGCGGCGTGCCCGCCTTCCCGGCGGTCAACCCCCGCCCGCTGCGCGCCAAGGCGGGCGCCAATGTGTCGCAGATGCATTATGCCCGCCGCGGCATCGTCACGCCCGAAATGGAATATGTGGCGCAGCGCGAAAACCTTGGCCGCGCGATCCTGAAGGAAAAGCTGGAGCGCGACGGGCAGAGCTGGGGCGCGGAAATCCCCGATTTCGTCACCGGCGAATTCGTGCGGTCCGAAGTGGCGCGGGGCCGCGCGATCATTCCCAGCAACATCAACCACCCCGAATCCGAGCCCATGGCGATCGGCCGCAATTTTCTGGTAAAGATCAACGCCAATATCGGCAATTCGGCCGTGGCCTCGGACGTGGCCAGCGAAGTGGACAAGATGGTCTGGGCCATCCGCCACGGCGCCGACACGGTGATGGACCTGTCCACGGGCCGCAACATCCATGACACGCGCGAATGGATCCTGCGCAACAGCCCCGTTCCCATCGGCACCGTGCCGATCTATCAGGCGCTGGAAAAGGTGGGCGGCATTGCCGAGGACCTGAACTGGGAAATCTTCCGCGACACGCTGATCGAACAGGCCGAACAGGGCGTCGACTATTTCACCATCCACGCGGGCGTGCGCCTGCCCTATATCCCGCTGACCGCCAAGCGCGTGACGGGGATCGTGTCGCGCGGCGGCTCGATCATGGCCAAGTGGTGTCTGGCCCATCACAAGGAATCGTTCCTTTACGAGCGTTTCGACGAGATCACCGAGATCATGAAGGCCTATGACGTAGCCTATTCGCTGGGCGACGGTCTACGCCCCGGCTCGATTGCCGATGCCAATGACGAGGCGCAGTTTGCCGAACTCTACACCCTTGGCGAGCTGACCAAGCGCGCGTGGGAGCAGGACGTTCAGGTGATGATCGAAGGCCCCGGCCATGTGCCGATGCACAAGATCAAGGAGAACATGGACAAGCAGCTCGCCGCATGCGGTGAAGCTCCGTTCTACACGCTCGGGCCGCTCGTCACCGATATTGCGCCGGGTTATGACCACATCACGTCGGGCATTGGCGCGGCGATGATTGGCTGGTTCGGCACCGCCATGCTCTGCTATGTCACGCCCAAGGAGCACCTTGGCCTGCCCGACCGCGATGACGTCAAGGTTGGTGTCGTCACCTACAAGCTGGCCGCCCACGCGGCCGACCTTGCCAAGGGCCACCCGGCGGCCAAGCTGCGCGACGATGCCCTGTCGCGCGCACGCTTCGAATTCCGCTGGCGCGATCAGTTCAACCTGTCGCTCGACCCGGACACCGCCGAGCAGTATCACGACCAGACTCTGCCCGCAGAAGGGGCCAAGACCGCCCACTTCTGCTCGATGTGCGGACCGAAATTCTGCTCGATGAAGATCACGCAGGAAGTGCGCGACTTTGCCGCCAAGCAGAACGCGCCGATTGAGACGTTTGCCGCCGCCGAGGATGCCGAGGCCGGCATGGCCCAGATGAGCGAGAAGTATAAGGAAGCGGGCGATCTCTACATTCCGGCTGCGGAATAAGGGTTCGTTTGGAATGGATGAAAGGGTCGGGGGCCAGGCGGCTCTCGGCCCTTTTGTTTTGTGTGGCGCGCGTGTTTGTTTTGCCTCCGGCGGGCAAAGGGCGAGGGCCCTTTGCAATCCCGTAACTTTTAGGTTGTGTCATGGGTGCGGCCTTTTTCGTCGAACGCGCCATCGGGAATTTAAAGCCTGCGGCGCTTTTGGCGCTGTGTGGCCGCGCCGCAGGCTTTATGCCCCACTGAGCACGGCGCCACCTCGCCAACCCACCACCACCCCATAACGGGATTGCAAAGGGCCCTCGCCCTTTGCCCGCCGGAGGCAAGCCTGCTTCCGCCCCAAAACGCCCCTTCCCTAAAACCGAAAAATCGCGCAGCGGTAAACACCATGCATAACCCGACCGCCGACCTTGCCATCCGCCTTGCCCGCGCCACCTTCAACCGCGCGCTGGCGCAGAGCGACCTGAATGCCGTCAGCGCCATTCTTGCCCCGCATGTGACGCTGATCACGGGCACGGACAGCGCGCTGCTGAACGGGCGCAAGGCGCAACTGCTGGCATGGAAGCGTGAATTTGCCGCCCCTGCTGCACTGCGCACCACCTATGTGCGAACCACAGAGGCGATTATCACAAGCGAGGTTGAACCAATCGCGATGGAACAGGGCGCCTGGCAGGGCGTCGATGCCGGTGGCAAGGTGCAGGCCTCGGGCACGTATGCGGCGAAATGGCGCAATCTTGCGGCCAATGCCACGCAATCGCGCTGGGTCTTGGAAGCCGAGATTTTCGTGACGCTGAAATGATCGGCCTGCCAGCGCGGCCGGTCAACCAAGCCCGTCATAAAAAATCATAAAATTTGCCAATGTGGCCATTTCATTCATGGATTTGTCAGATGCGGCCTGCCATATCCACCACGCGGCCTGGCTGGCTCTTATAGAAGAGGCTACCAACCCGGCTGGGCCGCAACTCTCTCACAAGCGCACATGCAAAAGGGCGGCCGGAAGTGATCTTCCAGCCGCCCATTGTGCTTTTCCGCACGTATCTCAGCATTCAGAGAGGATCGGCCCGGTGGGGGCCAATCGCTTACTGGCCTTCGACAACGTCCTTGTTGTCGAGGTGCTGGACTTCGTGCATGTCGAAGTTGACCGGAGCGCGGTTGAAGGTGCCCGACACGCCGTTCTTGGTCACCTTCAGTTCAAAAGGCACCTTGCCGTTATAGGCCGAGCCCTTGAGAACCTTGACGCCGTTCTGCACTTCCGAAGTGTAGGTGTAGGTCACGCCCTGATAGGTGAAGCTCTGCTTGGGGGCTTCTTCAGCGAAAGCAACGGTGGGCAGAAGAGCGAAAGCGGCGGCGGCGATAACAGTCTTGATCATGGCAATATCCCCTATTTGGTTAGGAACAATTGCCTCGAAGCACCCTTTATGTTGTTGAAGCCCGTCTAACGTGAATGGTGGGAATGTAGCAATTGCATTCACCAACGATATGATTGCATTTTTCGCAACCATCCCGAACCATACGCTTGGAAAATCTCCACCTATCCCGTTAGAATTCGGCATATTTCCGGGAAATGCTGGCCATTTCGAGGTTGCAGGGTCAGATCACCCCGCATAAACCTTGAATAGGAATGCATACAAATTCGCCCCGCCCGGTCGGGAGGAAAGTGCCAAATTCAATCTGCGCTCGCCCTCGCGAATCGCATCGCGCCCATTTTCTGAAAACCATTATGGAATGACGCGACGCAGCATCGAACCGCTATCCGCCCGGATGCCAGCCGGGCGGCGCCAGTTCAAACCCGTCAAAGGTAAATCCCGGCGCCACCACGCAACTGACCAGCGCCCAGCCATCACCCGCCCGCGCCGATTGCCAATGCCCGGTCGGGATCCCCCCCTGCGGCGTCTCGCCGTTCAGCACATCGCCGCCCAGACGGATCCAGCGCACCGGCCCCGCGCCCCCGGCCGCCACGCCCAGATCCAGTGCCGATCCGCCATGCCACAGCCACACCTCGGCCGCATCGATCCGGTGCCAATGCGATGTCTGCCCCGCCTCCAGCAGGAAATAGATCGTACTAACCCGCCCGCGATCCTCACCCTCGCGCCACAATTCGACATACCAACCGCCTTCGGGATGCGGCTGCATCCCCAATCGCTCGATGATCGCCGCCGCCTGCGGATCACGCATCACCTATCTCCCAAAGCCAGCCACATCTCACGCACCGCCTCCGGGTGGCACAGGTCTGTGCCCGGCGACATCACCGCCGCCGTCCCCGCCGCCATGCCCCAGCGGAACGCGCCCGCCGCATCCTCGCCGCGCAAAAAACCATGGACCATACCGCCCACGAAACTGTCGCCCGCCCCGGTCGCGCTTTTGACCGGCACATCCAGCGCGGGCCGCACGATCACCCCGTCCGCATGGGCCAGCACCGCGCCCTCATGCCCCATGGACACGGCCACATGCGCGGACTTGCCGCTGCGCACCATCTCCATGGCCGCCTCGCCCACGGCCTGCGCATCGGGCAATTTGCAGCCGATCAGCGCCTCGAACTCGCCTTGGCTGGGCTTGACCAGATAGAGCCCGCCCTGATCCAGCGCCGCCGCCAGCGCCGGGCCTGACGTATCGACCACCACCCGCACATCGCGCCGGGCCAGAGCCGCCGCAACCCGCGCATAGAAATCCACCGGCACCCCGCGCGGCAAAGACCCGCTGGCCACCAGCCAGCCGTGTTCGAGCCCGGCCACATGATCGAACGCCGCCTGCCACTCGTCCTCGGCCACCAGCGGGCCATCGGGCACAAAGCGGAACTCCTTGCCGCTCGACCTTTCATAGACCGCCAGCGATTGCCGCGTATGGTCATGGATGGCGATGCGGTGACGATCCAGCCCATGCTGATCCAGCAATTCGTCGAGCAGCGCGCCTGTCGCCCCGCCTGCCAGATAGATCACCTCGACCGCGCCAAGAGATGAAGCATGGCCCATCCGCGCCAGCACGCGCGCCACATTGATCCCGCCGCCACCCGGATCGTACCGCTCATCATGCGTGCGGATCTTGTGGGTGGGAAACACCGCCTCGGCCTCGCAGGACCCATCAATGGCGGGATTCATCGTCAATGTGGCGACGCGCATCGGGCTTTACCTCTTGCGGACGAATTCGGCGCGCAGCACCAGCCCCTTGATCCCGTCATAGCGGCAATCGATCTCCTGCGGATCGCCCGTCAGGCGGATCGACTTGATCAAGGTGCCGCGCTTCAATGTCTGGCCCGCGCCTTTCACTTCCAGATCCTTGATCAGCGTCACCTGATCGCCATCGGCCAGCAGATTGCCCACCGCATCGCGCACCTCGACCGTATCGGCGGCGGCGCGCTTGGCGGCCAGTTCGGAAGCCGACATCCATTCGCCGCTTTCCTCGTCATACACATAATCTTCATCAGCGCTCATCGTCTCATTCCTTTCATCCCGGCCCTTGGCACGCCATGGCGGCCTTGGCCATCGGCCCGTTAATCCCCGGGCCCCTATCCGGTAATAAATTGTCGCGCTTTGCGCTGTGTCAGCCTGCGTTCACGCGGATCATGGCAATTGTTACAACAGAATTTCAGACAGGCCGTTCCCTTCAAGGCCGATCACCGAGGATAGGCATCATGACCCATTCTTTGCAAAAAACCCTGATGGCCGCCAGCGCGATCGCGGTCGGGCTCTCGCCTGTTGCGGCCAGCTATGCCTCGGCCCAGAACGGCGCCCCCTATCCGGCGGGTCAGACCTATTCCAATCAGGGCGGCTATCCCAATCAGGCGCCCTACCCCAATCAGCAGGGCTACCCCAATCAGCAGGGTTATCCCAATCAGGCCCCCTATCCCAACCAGCCATCCTATCCCAATCAGGGGGCCAATGCCCAACAGGGCGGCTATGATTACCGCAATCCTCCGCCCGAGCCGGCCGAACCGCAAGGCTATGACGGCCGCACTCCGCCCCCGCCCCCGCAAGGCTATGTTGCGGGCGGCGAGGATTATGGCGCGGATGCCCGTTATGCCGCCGATGCGGAAAACTGGGCGCGCAACAATTGCATAAAATCGCGCGGCAATACCGGGGCGGGCGCTCTGGTAGGCGGCGTGCTGGGCGCGATCATCGGCGGCGGATTGGCCGGGCGCCATGACACGGGCGTCGGCATGGCCGCGGGCGCGGCGATCGGCGCGGTGGGCGGCGCGGCCGTGGCCAGCAGCAGCGGCGGCGAAACCAGCCCCGGCTGTCCTCCGGGCTATGTGACGCGCGGCGGCGCGCCCGCCTATGTCTATGCCCAGAGCGATTATGTCTATGCCGCCCCGGCGTGGTATCGCCCGTGGGTCTATGTCGACAATGCGTGGGTCTATCGCCCCTATCCCTATCACAGCTGGTACTACCGCACCTATCGCCCGATGCCGCGCGGCTATTATTACGGCGGGCCGGGCCGGGGCTATTACGGCGGGCGCGGCTATTATGGCGGCCGGGGCTATTACGGCCACCATCGCTGATCGTCAGAGGGGGAGGGCCGGGCATCGCGCCCTCCCCCTTTCCCACGTTTTTTCTGATCGTTGCGGCCCGCGCCATGGCTTTGCGGGGCCGCGCATGCATTGCCCTGTCGGCCCAGTTCCTCCTCGACGCGGTCCACCCGCACTGATAGCGCGACGCCCATGACGCAAGCGCCCAGACACCCGCTGCATTACCGCGATTTCCAATTCTACTGGCTGGCCCGGCTGACGGCGATGCTGGGGCATAATGCGATGGTGATGGCGCTGGGCTGGGCAGTCTATGATGTGGCGCGGTCCAGCTATGGGGTGCGCGCCGCCGCGCTGCGGCTGGGGCTGGTGGGGCTGGCGCAGTTTCTGCCCTTTCTGATCTGCAACCCGCTGGCCGGATTGGCGGCCGACCGGCATGACCGACGCAAGGTGGTGCGCGGCGCGCTGATCGGGCAATTATGCTTTCTCGTCCCGCTCTGCCTGCTGGCGGCGCGGGGCGGGCTGTCTCTGATGGTGCTGTATATTGTCGCGGCGGGCTTTGCGGCGGCGCGGGCCTTTTACATGCCGGCGATGAATGCGCTGCTCTCGGCCACGGTGCCGCCCGAGGCTTTGCCCCGCGCGATTGCGCTGGGGGCGATTGCCGGGCGCGAGGAGGGCATACTGGGGCCGGTGCTGGGCGGCTATGCCTATGCGGTATCGCCGGGGGCGGCGTTTGGTTTTGCCGCGGTGCTGGTGGCCCTTTCGCTGGCGGCGCAAATCCTGATCAGCGCGGATGCCGCCCATTCACGCGGATCGCCGGGCGGCCCGCTTGAACTGATGCGTGAAGGTCTGGCCTATGTCCGCTCGAACCGGCTGCTGTTCGGCACGATCACGCTGGATATGTTCGCCACGCTGCTGGGCGGGGTGACGGCGCTGTTGCCGGTCTATGCGCGCGATATCCTTCATGTCGGGCCGGACGGGCTGGGGCTGCTGCGGGCGGCCTCCTCGGTGGGCGCGCTGGGCACGGCGCTGTTCGTGTCATGGCGGCCGGTGGGCGATCATGTCGGGGCCAAGATGCTGGGCTCTGTGGGCATCTATGGCGTCTTTACCGTGGTGTTCGGCCTGTCCACCTCCTTCTGGCTCTCGGCGGGCTGTCTGGCGCTGCTGGGGGCGGCCGATATGGTCTCGGTGCTGATCCGCCAGACCCTGATGCAGCTTTCCACCCCCGATGACATGCGCGGGCGGGTAGGGGCCATCTCGACGCTCTTCGTCTCGGCCTCGAATGAATTGGGCGAGATGGAATCGGGTCTTGCCGCCGCGCTGATGGGGCCGGTGGGGGCTGCGGTGTTTGGCGGGGTCGCCTCCATCGTGATCGCGGCGGGCTGGGCGCGGCTGTTTCCCGTGTTGCTGGGCGCCCATGGATTTGAAAACCGTCCGTTTGAACGCCGCCCGCCGGAAAGCCAGTCGCCGGTTTAGGCGCGCATCCATGCTTGATCGCTCTTGTTCGATGCCGACTTGCAAATCGACACTTGAAGGCGCGGCGGGCAGAAACAATATGGTTTGCAATTTGGGAGCGCTACCATAAACAGCAGCCCCAAGAGTTTTGAGCCAGCCAAGGAGCCACCATGTCCTCTGCCACTTCGGGCGCCTATCTGATCGGCGCCGCGCGCCGCACCGGTACCGCCAGCTTCACCGGAATCGAAGCCGCCACCGGCAAGGCGCTGGACGGCGATTTCGCCATCACCACCGCCGATGACATTGCGCAGGCATGCGCTCTGGCCGGGGCAGCGTTCGACGCCTATCGCGAAACCACGCCCGAGGCGCGCGCCGCTTTCCTCGACGCCATCGCCGCCGCGCTGGAGGCCCGCGCCGAGGCGATTGTCGCGCGCGCCATGCTGGAAAGCGGATTGCCGCAGGGCCGCCTGAACGGCGAGCTGGGCCGCACCACCGGCCAGTTGCGCATGTTTGCCAAGGTCCTGCGCGAAGGCGACTGGGCGGGCGCGATCATTGAACCCGCGCTGCCCGAACGTCAGCCCCTGCCCCGCCCCGATCTGCGCGCGCGCCAGATTGCGGTCGGCCCGGTCGCGGTGTTCGGCGCGTCGAACTTCCCGCTGGCCTTTTCGGTGGCGGGCGGCGACACCGCTTCGGCGCTGGCCGCCGGTTGCCCGGTGGTGGTCAAGGCCCATCCGGCCCATCCCGGCACATCTCTGCTGGCGGGCGAAGCGATTGCCGAAGCGGTGGCCGCCTGCGGCCTGCCCGAGGGCGTGTTCAGCCTGATCCAGGGGCCGGGCAATGACATCGGCACCGCGCTGGTGGCCAATCCGCATATCAAGGCGGTGGGCTTTACCGGATCGCGGGCGGGCGGTCTGGCGCTGATGGCGGTGGCCGCAGCCCGGCCCGAGCCCATTCCGGTCTATGCCGAAATGTCCTCGATCAATCCGGTGCTGCTCTTCCCCGCCGCTCTGGCCGCCCGCGCCGAGGATCTGGGCCGCGCCTATGTCGGCTCGCTCAGCCTGTTTGCGGGTCAGTTCTGCACCAACCCCGGCGTGGTCGTCGCGCTCGACAGTCCCGACCTCGACCGCTTCCTTGGCGCGGCCTCCGAAGCGCTCAAGGGCGTGGCCCCGCAGGTGATGCTGACGGGCGGGATCGCGGCGGCCTATACGCGCGGGATCGAGACGCTGAGCGGGGCCGAGGGCGTTTCCGTGCTGGCCGCCGGGCCGGATGGGGATGCGCAATGCGGCGCGGCGCGCCTGCTGGCGGTCGATGCGGCCGATCTGCTGAGCAATTCGGCGCTGACCCATGAGGTCTTCGGCCCCTCCTCGCTGGTCATCCGGTGTCAGGATGCGGCCCAGATCGTCGCGGTTCTCGAAGGGCTCGAAGGGCAGTTGACCGCCACGCTGCATATCGACGAGGCCGACTATCCGTTGGCTGCCCCGCTGCTACCGATTCTGGAGCGCAAGGTCGGGCGCATCCTCGCCAATGGCTGGCCCACGGGCGTCGAGGTTTCGCGCAGCATGGTGCATGGCGGCCCCTTCCCGGCCACGTCCGATCCGCGCACGACATCGGTGGGGGCGATGGCGATCCACCGTTTCCTTCGCTCGGTCTGCTATCAGGCGCTGCCCGATGCGCTGTTGCCTGATGCGCTCAAGGCCGCCAATCCGCTGGGCCTGCCCCGCCGTCAGTTCGACTGACAGGGAAAACCCCCGCAACGCAAACATGCCCCCCTCTGGAATTCGGCGCGCGCCGCGCCATATGGGGGGCATGACAAGCGAGCCCATAACAAGCGAGATCGTGATCTGTCCGCATTGCGGGGGCGCCAACCGCGTGGCGCGCGAAAGGCTGGCCGATGGGCCGCAATGCGGCAAATGCCACAAGGGTCTGTTCACCGGCCATCCCTTGGCGGTGAACGCCGCCGCTTTTGCCGCCCATGTCCATCGCGGCACGTTGCCGGTGCTGGTCGATTTCTGGGCGCCGTGGTGCGGGCCGTGCCGGTCGATGGCGCCCGCCTATGAACAGGCGACGGCCGCGCTCGAACCCTTTATCCGCGTGGTCAAGGTCGATACCGAGGCCGAGCAGGGTTTGGGCGCGACTTATGGCATCCGCTCGATCCCCACGCTGATGCTGATCCATGGCGGGCGCGAGATCCGGCGGCAGGCAGGCGCGATGGATGCGCGCCGGATCATTGAATGGGCGCGGGGATGAGCCAGACGCCCTATGACGCCTTTGGCGGCGAAGCGACCGTGCGGGCGCTGGTGGCGCGTTTCTATGCGCTGATGGACCGCCTGCCCGAGGCCAAGGCCTGCCGCGATGTGCATCCGCCTTCCCTTGCGCGGGCCGAGGAGAAATTGTTCGAATATCTGACCGGATGGCTGGGCGGGCCGCCGCTCTATACCGACAAATATGGCCATCCGCGCCTGCGTATGCGTCATTTCGTTGCCCCCATCGGCGCGGCGGAGATCGAGGGCTGGCTCCTGTGTTTTCGTCAGGCATGGACCGAAATCGTCCCCCAATCCGCGCTGTCCGACACAATTCTTGAAAAGGTCGAGGCGCTGGGCTGGCATATGGCCAATCAGCCGGAGCAGGCTGCCCAGCAGGGCTAGGGGCGAATTTACGCCTATCTCGCTGCGCGATACGGGATTATTACCGTCGGCCTGCCCATTGCCGGGCGCTGAGAGCTGACCGATGACCGATCTTGCCGCAAGAATCGCCCCTCTGGTGGCGCTGCGCCGCGATATTCATGCCCATCCCGAACTGGGCTTTGCCGAGCATCGCACCGCGGGGCTGCTGGCGCAGCAATTGCGCTCCATCGGACTGGAGGTGCATGAGGGCATCGGCGGGACCGGGGTGGTGGCGACGTTGCGGGTGGGAAATGGCCCCCGCTCGATTGGATTGCGCGCGGATATGGACGCGCTGCCCATCGATGAGAAAACCGGCCTGCCTTACGCCAGCACGATTCCGGGATGTTTTCACGGCTGCGGGCATGATGGGCATATGGCGATGCTGCTGGGCGCGGCGCAGGTTTTGGCGGCCGATCATGGCGGCCTGAACGGCACCGTCCATTTCATTTTCCAGCCCGCCGAGGAAGGCCAAGGCGGCGCCAAGGCAATGATCGAGGACGGTCTGTTCGACCGCTTCCCGTGTGATCGCGTCTATGCGCTGCACAATTGGCCCAGCCTGCCCGCAGGCACAATCGCCACGCGCGCCGGGCCGATCATGGGCGCGGCGGATCGGTTTACCATCCTGCTCAAGGGCAAGGGCGGCCATGCCGCGATCCCGCATGATGCCCATGACGTGGTGCTGGCCGGCGCCGCTCTGGTGCAGCAATTGCACTCCATCGTCGCGCGCAATATCCCGGCCAGCGCGAACGCCGTGCTCTCGATCACCCAGATCCACGGCGGGCAGGCCTTCAACGTCATCCCGCATGAGATGAGCGTGGGCGGCACGGTGCGAACCTTTGACCCGGCGGTTCAGGACCGGATCGAACAGCGCCTGCGCCAGATCGCATCGGGCATTGCGGCCAGTTTCGAGGTGCAGGCGAGCGTGGAATATAGCCGCTATTACCCCGCCACGATCAATGATCCGCAGGCGGCCCAGGATGCGCTGGATGCGGCCGCCACGGTGGGCACCGCTCTGCGCGCGCCTGAACCGGCGGCGACCTCTGAGGATTTCTCCTTTATGCTGCAGGTCCGCCCCGGCGCCTATATCTGGCTGGGCCAAGGGGTGGGCGACAATCCGCCCCCGCTGCACAATCCGCATTATGATTTCAACGATGGGGTGATGGAGACGGGCATTCGGCTGCATCTTGGACTGGTGCGGCATTGGTTGGGGGATGCTGCGTGAGCCAAAAGCAGGGCAGCATCGGCGCGATTGTCGCGGCCTCCAGCGGCAATCTGGTCGAATGGTTCGATTTCTACATCTACGCCTTCTGCTCGATCTATTTCGCCGGGGCCTTTTTTCCCAAGGCCGACCCCACCGGGCAATTGCTCAACACGGCGGGGGTCTTTGCGGCGGGGTTCCTGATGCGGCCCATCGGGGGCTGGTGGTTCGGGCGGTTTGCCGATCGGCATGGACGGCGGCTTGCGCTGGTCATTTCGGTGGTGACGATGGCGGCGGGGTCTTTGGCCATCGCCTGCCTGCCCACCCATGCCAGCATCGGCGTCTGGGCGCCCACGCTGCTGGTGGCGGCGCGGCTGGTGCAGGGTTTCGCGCTGGGCGGCGAATATGGCACGGCGGCCACCTATATGAGCGAGATCGCCACCGAAGGGCGGCGCGGGTTTCTCTCATCCTTTCAATATGTCACGCTGGTGGGTGGGCAATTGCTGGCCGCGCTGCTGGTGGTGATCCTGCAATCACTACTGCCTGAGGCGGAGTTGAAGGCTTGGGGCTGGCGCATTCCCTTTGTGATCGGGGCGCTGGCGGCGCTGGTGGCCTTGGCCGCGCGGTCGCGGCTGGAGGAAAGCGGCAGCGCCGAGGCACGCCAAGCCGAGGAGGCGGGCAGCCTGATCGCCCTGCTGCGCCAATATCCGCGCGCGTTCCTTTCGGTGCTGGGATTTACGGCGGGCGGGTCTTTGGCCTTTTACACCTTCACCACCTATATGCAGAAATATCTGGTCAATTCGGCGGGCCTGCCGATCACCACGGCCAGTCGTGTGATGACGGTCAGCCTGTTTCTGTTCATGATTATGCAGCCGGTGATGGGCGCGCTGTCGGACCGGATCGGGCGGCGGGCCAATATGCTGATTTTCAGCGGGGGGCTGGCGGTGTTGACCGTGCCGCTGATCGCGCTGTTGCAAAGGGCCGGGTCGCCGGCGATGGCGGGGGCTCTGATCTGCATCGCCATGCTCTTGATGAGTTTCTACACCTCCATTTCGGGCATCATCAAGGCCGAGCTGTTCCCCACGCAGGTGCGCGCCTTGGGCGTCGGCTTTTCCTATGCGCTGGCCAATGCGATCTTTGGCGGGACGGCGGAATATGCCGCGCTCTGGGCCAAACAGGCGGGCCATGAGGGCGCGTTCTACTGGTATGTCAGCGCGATGATGGTGATGGTTTTCCTCGTCAGCCTGAGCCTGCCGCGCCGCGCGCCCTATCTGCGTGATTGAGCGCGGCTCATAAGCGTCATCAAAACGCAAAAGATAGCTTTGGGCCGCGATAGAAAAGCCATGGGGCCAATTGCGCCCTGCCGCGTGTAGTAGGCTGCCCAAGCCGTTTGGCGCCTTATTGCAATTCCCGGAGTGAACCCATGTCCCAAGGTTTGGCCCGATCCACGCTCACGCATTTGGAGCGCTTGGAGGCCGAGAGCATTCACATCATCCGCGAGGTGGTGGCCGAGGCGGAGAACCCGGTGATGCTCTATTCGGTGGGCAAGGACAGCGCGGTGATGCTGCATCTGGCGCGCAAGGCGTTTTATCCCGCGCCGCCGCCCTTTCCGCTGCTGCATGTGGACACGACGTGGAAATTCCGCGCGATGTATGACCTGCGCAACAAAATGGCCGAACTGTCGGGGATGGAACTGCTGGTCTATCAGAACCCCGAGGCCAAGGAGCGCGGGATCAACCCGTTCGACCATGGCGCTCTCCACACCGACATGTGGAAGACGGAAGGGTTGAAGCAGGCGCTGGACAAATATGGTTTCGACGCGGCCTTTGGCGGCGCGCGGCGTGACGAGGAAAAGAGCCGCGCCAAGGAGCGCATCTTCTCCTTCCGCACCGCCAGCCACGGCTGGGACCCGAAGAACCAGCGCCCGGAATTGTGGAACCTTTACAACGCCAAGAAGGCCAAGGGCGAATCGATCCGCGTCTTCCCGATCAGCAACTGGACCGAGCTGGACGTGTGGCAATATATCCACCTCAACGACATCCCCATCGTGCCGCTCTACTTCGCCGAGGAACGCCCGACGGTGGAGCGTGACGGGATGCTGCTGATGGTCGATGATGACCGCTTCCCCTTGCAGCCCGGCGAAGTGCCGGTGATGCGTTCGATCCGTTTCCGCACGTTGGGTTGCTATCCGCTGACGGGCGCGGTGGAAAGCAGCGCCAGGACCCTGCCCGAAGTCATTCAGGAAACCTTGCTGACCACCACCAGCGAGCGGCAGGGGCGCGCCATCGACAAGGATGCGGGCGGCGCAGGCATGGAAGTCAAAAAGCAGCAGGGGTATTTCTGATGACCGATACCACCCATCCGGAACCGGTTTACGTCGTCGACTCGCTGATTGCCGAGGACATCGACGCCTATCTCGACACGCATCAGCACAAGACGATGCTGCGCTTCATCACCTGCGGGTCCGTGGACGATGGCAAATCGACGCTGATCGGGCGGTTGCTGTACGATTCGAAGATGATCTTTGAAGATCAGCTCGCAGCCCTTGAGGCCGATTCCAAAAAGGTCGGCACACAGGGTCAGGGCATCGATTTCGCCCTGCTCGTCGATGGTCTGGCCGCAGAGCGCGAACAGGGCATCACGATCGACGTCGCCTATCGCTTCTTCAACACCGAAAAGCGCAAGTTCATCGTCGCCGATACGCCCGGCCATGAACAATATACCCGCAACATGGTGACGGGGGCCTCGACGGCTGACCTCGCCGTGATCCTGATCGACGCGCGCAAGGGTGTGCTGACGCAGACCCGCCGCCACTCGTTCCTCGCCCACCTGATCGGCATCCGCAACATCGTGCTGGCGGTCAACAAGATGGATCTGGTCGATTATTCCCAGACCCGCTTTGACGAGATTGTCGCCGATTACCGCGCCTTTGCCAGCAGCATCGGCATCGAGGACTTCGTGGCCCTGCCCATCTCGGGCTATATGGGCGACAATATCACCACCCTGTCGGACAACACGCCCTGGTATGCCGCCCCGGCCTATTTCGGGCGCAGCCTGGTCGATCATCTCGAAACGGTCGAGGTCGACACCACGCGCGATTTGGCCAAGCCCTTCCGTATGCCGGTGCAATGGGTCAACCGCCCCAACCTCGACTTCCGCGGCTTTGCGGGCCTGATCGCCAGCGGCAGCATTCGCCCGGGCGACGCCATCCGCGTCCTGCCCAGCGGCAAGACCAGCACGGTGGAGCGCATCGTGACGCTGGACGGCGATTTGCTGCAAGCCGTCGCAGGCCAGTCGGTCACGCTGACCTTTGCTGACGAAATCGACTGCTCGCGCGGCGATGTCATTGCCTTGGCCGACAATCCGCCGCAGGTGGCCGATCAGTTCGAGGCCAGCGTGGTGTGGATGGCCGATCATGCGCTGATTCCCGGCCGCGCCTATTGGCTCAAGATCGGCACGCAGATGGTTTCGGCCACGGTGCAGGCGCCCAAATATACGATCAACGTCAACACGATGGAGCATTGCGCGGCGAAAACGCTGGAGCTCAATGCCATCGGCGTGGCCGAGATCACCACCGACCGCCCGATCACGTTTGAACCCTATGCCGACAATCGCGCGCTGGGCGGCTTCATCCTGATCGACAAGATCGGCAACAGCACGGTGGCGGCGGGCATGCTGCACTTCAGCCTGCGCCGCGCCCAGAACGTGCATTGGCAGGCGCTGGACGTGACGCGCGAGGCCCGCGCCGAAATCAAGAACCAGCGCCCCGGCGTGCTGTGGTTCACCGGCCTGTCGGGTTCGGGCAAGAGCACCATCGCCAATCTGGTCGAAAAGAAGCTCCATGCTTTGGGCAAGCACACGTTCCTGCTCGATGGCGACAATGTGCGCCACGGGCTGAACAAGGATCTGGGCTTTACCGAGGCCGACCGCATCGAAAACATCCGCCGCGTGGGCGAGGTGGCGCGTCTGATGACGGATGCGGGCCTGATCGTGCTGACCGCCTTCATCAGCCCCTTCCGCGCCGAACGCGAACTGGCGCGCAGCCTGACGCCGGAGGGCGAATTCTTCGAGGTCTTCATCGACACGCCGCTGGACGTGGCCGAGGCGCGCGATGTGAAGGGCCTGTACAAAAAGGCCCGTTCGGGGGCGCTCAAGAACTTCACCGGGATCGACAGCCCCTATGAAGCGCCGGAAAACCCCGAAATCCGCATCGACACCACTAAGATCAGCCCGGCCGACGCCGCCGAACTGATCGTCGCCAAATTGCTCGGTGACTACTGGATGCCGGAAATCTGAGCCGCTATGGGTTCGGGCATAATAAAGCTGGGAGTGAAGTAGAAGATGTTGCTCTTCAATGGCCATGAATCCCATAGCCGCTCGCTGATCAAGGGTATCAGCTGGCGCGTTCTGGGCAGCATCGACACGTTCATTCTCAGCTGGCTGTTCTCCGGCAATGCCAAGACAGCGGGCGCCATCGCCAGCACCGAGATCATCACCAAGGTGCTGCTCTATTACTTCCATGAACGTGTGTGGAGCTCGATCAACTGGGGCGCGCAGCGCGCCGCCCCCAATGATCCGGCGGCGGAAATCTGATGCCCCAGACTATGAGTGATGCTGATCTGGCCGCTGAACTGGCGCGCGTGGCGGGGCAATTGCTGATCACCGTGCGCGACAGCGGGCTGGTGACAGGCAAGGCGCTGGGCAAGGCGGGCGATGCCACGGCCAACCAGTTCCTCGTCCACGCCCTGCGCGCGGCGCGAGCCGAGGACGGCTTGCTGTCCGAAGAGGAAAAGGACAATTTCGAGCGGCTCGACCAATCGCGCGTGTGGATCGTCGATCCCGTCGACGGCACGCGCGAATATGGTGAGGCGCGGGCCGATTGGGCGGTGCATGTGGGTCTGGCGGTCGATGGCGTGCCGGTGCTGGGCGCCGTGGCGCTGCCGGGCGCGGATGCCGTCTATCGCAGCGATGCCCCCGTGGCCGTGCCCCCCGCGCCCGAGGTCTTGCGCATGGTGGTCAGCCGCACCCGCCCTGCGGCCGAGGCGGTGTTCGTCGCTGGAGAGTTGGGCGCCGAACTCGTCCCGATGGGCAGCGCGGGCGCCAAGGCCATGGCCGTAATTCGCGGCGAGGCCGACATTTACCTGCATTCGGGCGGACAGTTCGAATGGGACAGCTGCGCGCCGGTGGCGGTCGCTCTGGCCCATGGGTTGCATTGCAGCCGGATTGACGGATCGCCGCTGGTCTATAATCAGCGCGACACCTATCTGCCCGACCTGCTGATCTGCCGCCCCGAACATGCGGAGCGGGTTCTGGCCGAAGTGGTGCGCTTTCAGGCAGAAGGCTGAAGCACCACCAGCCGGAAATCGCCGCGTTCAACCTCGGCCAGAGTGTGCTGGGTAAAGCATAGCGCCCCGCGTGAGGGATGCTGGAAGCGGCGCGTGCCGCCCTCGCGCGCCAGCACCTTTTGCTGCGCCCAGGCCTCCCGGAAATCGGCGCTCTGGGCCATCAGGGTCTCCACCATCGCGGCCACGCGCGGATCGCCCAGCACCCGCCCGTAATCGCGCCGAAATTCGGCCAGCACCCGGTGGCATCGCTCGTCCCAGTCGGGCAGCAGCGCGCGGGCCATTGGATGAGTGAAGATATAGCGCAGCAGATTGGCCGGTTCTTCATCGAACAGGCCGACGAACAGGTCCCGCGCGCCCGCATTGGCGCAGCACACGCTCCACGCCGGGTCCAGCCCATAGGCGGGCCAGGGCAGCGCCTCGACCATGGCCGCAATCGCCGCCGGGGCCTGCGTGGCGGGCAGAAACGGATCGCGCGGATCCTCCCGCGCGGCCAGTGTGAAGAGATAGGCCCGCTCCGCCCCGGTCAGACTCAGCCCTTCGGCCAGACGGGCCAGCGTTGACGCCGAGGCGCGCACCTCGCGCGCCTGCTCGATCCATGTCACCCATGTCACGCTGATCCCGGCGCGGTCGGCCAGTTCCTCGCGACGCAGGCCCGGCGTGCGGCGACGGCGGCGTTCAGGCGTATCGGGCGCAATGCTTTCCCGGCGGGCGCGGACAAAGGCGCCCAGCAGATTGCGATGTTCCTCATCCAGCATGGCAAGCCTTATAACAGGATAATTATGTCCATTGTAACAGGTTAAATCCGACGTCATCCCGGCGGCGAAGGAGAAAGCCATGACCACCCGCCACGACATTTTGGTCCAGCACCAGTTCGGCGCCACCGCGCAGGATTACGTTTCCAGCACCACCCACGCGCAGGGCGCAGACCTGATCCATATCGCCGCCATGGCCGCGCAGGTGCGCCCTGTTCACGCGCTCGATCTGGGCTGCGGCGGCGGGCACGTGGCCTATGCCATGGCGCCCCATGCCGCGCGCGTCACCGCCTGTGATCTGTCGGCCGACATGCTGATGGCGGTCGAGGCTGAAGCCGCCCGGCGCGGCATCGCCCATATCACCACCGTGCGCGCCGCCGCCGAGGCTCTGCCCTTTGCCGATGACAGCTTCGATTTCCTCGCCTGCCGCTTTTCCGCGCATCATTGGCGCGATGTAAGGCGCGGTCTGGCCGAAGCGCGCCGCGTGTTGCGTCCGGGCGGGATGGCGGTATTTGCCGATGTGATCGCCCCGCCGCTGGCCGCCGCCGACACCCATCTGCAGGCCATCGAAGTGCTGCGCGACCCCTCGCACGGGCGCAATTACAGCGCGCGCCAATGGGCCGCGATGCTGGCCGAAGCGGGCTTTACAGTGACAGATCAGCAGCAGGGCCGCCTGCGCATGGAATTTGCCGCGTGGACCGCCCGGATGCGCACGCCCGCCCCCGCCATGGCCGCGATTCGCCACATCCAGACCCGCGCCAGTCAGGAAGTGGCCGAGCATTTCGGAATCGAGGAGGATGGGTCCTATACGCTGGACACAATCATGCTGACGGCGGCCTGAGGCCGTTAATTCGTCAGCGATGAGAGGAGAGTTGGATGCCCTGCAAGGATTATAACTCCTGACCAGCCGCAAAAAATGCCGTCTATGTATCACCTTATTTTGCTGGATCTTTGACCCATACCGTCCATTGACGTTCATCCGAAACCAGCCTAGAACTTGGTAACGGATGAGGTAACGAACAATGGGCAAGCTCAACGCGGTAAAGGTCAAGAATGCCAAGCCTGGCAGGGGCGCTGACGGCAAGCCGACGAATGCCCGGCTGTCTGATGGCGAAGGCTTGAGCTTGCTGGTGAAACCGAGCGGCGCAAAGGTGTGGGTGCTGCGCGTTCAGGTAAACAAGCGCAGCCGCGATATTGGCCTTGGAAGTGTCGATCTGGAGCGGATCGACCGCAAGGCATTCGGCGGTGATGATCCTCTGGCTGATGTGTCGCTGATGCTTCGCACTTCACTCACACTGGACGAGGCGCGGGAAAAGGCGCGGGTGCTGCGTAAACTGGCCAAGGCCGGGGCTGATCCCGTTGCCGAGCGGGACAAGGAGCGCCGCGAGGTGCCCACCTTTGCCGAGGCGGTAGAAAAGACCCACGGGGCGCTTGAGCCCGGCTGGAGCGAAAAGACCGCCAAGGCCTTCCTTGCTTCGCTCAAAGAGCACGCGGTGCCCAAGCTGGGGACGTTGAAGGTCGATGTTATCGGCGCGTCCGACATTATTCTGGCGCTGGCACCGATCTGGACTACCAAGCCCGTAATGGCGCGCAAGGTCCGTGCCCGCATTGGTCAGGTGCTTGCGTTCGCCAAGGCGCGCGGCTGGCGCACCGATGCTCTGCCGGATGCCCGCGAGATGCGCTCTGGCCTGTCCAAGCAATCCGGCGGCGGCCATTTCAAGGCTATGCCTTATGCCGACTGCCCCACATTCTTTGCCGACCAATGGGCGAAGGAATTGTCTGCCAGCCGAGCGGCCATGCTGTTTGCCATGTTGACGGGTAATCGGTCCGGGTCGATCCGTGCCGCCGCATGGGAGCAAATTGACCTGGAGGCGAGGGAGTGGCGTTGTCCCGCAACCATTATGAAAGGAAAGAAGGTGGCGCATGATGTTGCGCTGTCTGATGCCGCTATCGCCCTGCTGGAACGCTTCCAGCCGCACAAGGAATTGAGGGCCGGGCTGATCTTCCCCGGTCAGAAGGGTAAGCCGCTGTCCGATATGTCGCTGACCAAAGTGCTGCGGCAGGCTAAACGCAATGAGGCGGTGCATGGTTTCCGCACCTCCTTCCGTTCGTGGGCCGGTGAGAAGATGCCGCACATTCCGTGGAACGTTGCGGAACTGGCCATTGCGCACAAGGTCGGCACCTCAGTCGAAAAGGCATACAACCGCGCCGATTATTTGGCGATGCGCCGCGCACTGTTTGACGGCTGGGGGGCGTATATTGCCCCCTCGCTGACTGGGGCGGCTGGCAACGTCATACCCCTTCAACGAGTTTCGGGAGAATAGCCCGGAAAACAAGCGGGCCAGCCGGGAGCTACTACCTTCCCGACCGGCCCTGACCACAAACCGTCTTATGGAGAGACGATCATGGCTGACAATGCCCCTATCACGCCCGCCGCGCCTGCGGCTACCTTCGACGTTGCCGTTTGGCTGTCCCGTTTTGAATCAGTGGGCGGCAACTATCTGGCCACAAAGAGCCAGACGAGTTTCTGCCTCGCATGCGAAGAACTTGCACCGGGACAGAGTCCCGCACATGCCATGCTGCGCGAATTGACCGATCAGCAGCGCGCCGCAGTGGTTACACATATCCGGACGCGGGCCGGCCTTTCGCCCACTTCACTGGAAAAGACACGGCAACCCGATCTGAACGCTATCCCTTCGGAAAAGGTTAGCGAAACTGCTGGCATTCCCGCTCTGTCGGGTGGGCATTCCCTCGACTTACCAGAGGGATCGCACGACATGGACATGACGCACGCATTCGCACCAGTTCTGGCCACACAGCGCCCAAAGGATTGGGATAGTGCGCTCGCCGAATATGAGGCCGCGCAGGCATGTTCGAACGCCCTTCGCAAAAGCGATCCACTTTCAGATGCGGCTCGGGACGCTTGCTGCGAGGCGTTGGATCACCTTGTAGAAAATGTCCGCGCGCCCTCACTTCAGGCGTTGTCTTATAAAATTGGCTTGTCTCAAAAGCATTGGGAAACATGGGGGCGCCCGGACGAGTGGCTCCAAGCATTCCAGGCGGATCTGGACAGCCTGGCGAAACCCGCATTGTCGGCGGCATCCTGCACAAAGCCGGATTTGGCCGACAACAGCGCAGCGGATGAAACCGAACGGAACGGCTGGGATCAACTCTTCAAGGCTTACCAAACGGCAAAGGCAGCCGAGGATACCTATGATGCCGACGTCTGGAGCCCTACCCAAAAGCGCCAGGACGAATTTGAAGCGATGGTCGGTATCCACGGGTACACGCATGAGACTGGTGAAAAGCGCCGGGCGCTGATGGCGAAATTTCCCAACGAATATGTGCCCCATGATGTGAACAGAGAAATAGAGCGATTGCAGGGGGTGCGAATCGACCTAGAACGCGCACTGATGGACATGCCTGCCCCCGATCTGGATGCCCTTCGATGGAAGCTCAGTTTGCAAAGGCGGCTGAGCGAGGACTTTGTCATCGCGCCTGAGGTTTTTGACATGATCTTGGCGGAACTTGATCGGTTGTTCGGCAAGGCGGCGAGCCCCTGTGCTTATTTCGTCGAGCTCGACGCCGTTGATGCTCTGGCACAGCAAGTCGATACCGAGGGCTTTCCGGCCAGCGAAACCGAACGCTGGGAGCAATGGTCGATGCGCGTATGGCGCGAAATTGAGGCTCTTCCGACAACGCAAGAGAATGCCCCGATCAAGGCCCGGGCGGTTTTGTCGATCATTGGAGGCGATCTTGAAGGCCTCAATGATGGACAGACCACCGCATGTCGCTTGATCCGCCAGATCGTACTTGCATTGGGCAGGCCGCCAGAGAGCGCGGCGATTCGTCCAGATTTACCCCTGCCAAATACAGGTTTTGCCGCCGCTGCCGAGGTAGACCTTACGGCCGCCGAAAAAGCTGCCGATGCAGCTGGAGATGTGTTCTACGCGGCGCTGGAAAAGCTGTTTGCCATTCCGGCTCCCGATTTGTCGCACGTGCTGGAAAAGATGAAACTGGCCCATCAGCACGGCGAGGAATTGAATGCCTTCACTCACGTGATGGGCGATCTGCGTCGTTTGATCGGCGGCATTGCTATCACTGATGAACGCCGAACTGGCGGGCCTGATCTGGATAAGTAGGCACGGTGCACTTACATTGTGGGGCGGGGATAGGACGGCCATCCGACAAGCACGCTTCCCACGTGCTTCCCCGCTCAACTTTTGGGAACCGCTAGGGAGGCGGTATGGACGACAACGGGGATTCCGGCTGGATTAAAGGGCTGCCTGCCGGTTGGATTGACGGGCATCTTGCATTTGGTCGCCTTCGCGGTTTGTTGCTTGAGCGGCACGACGGTTGCGATCCGGCCCCGTGGCATGATCCCGTTAATGCAGATTTTTGGGGGCCGCACTTCGGGCAGTCGCCTGAAGAATACACGCTGGCCGAAAAATTCTCGGAACGATTGATCTCAGCATTTCAGCGCGCGCTCTTGGCTGGTCGGCTGCGCGCATCCCTGTTCAAAAGTGGAGAATTTCGGGAACTGCCCCGATCCGCTTTCGGCGGCAAATCCGTTCTCCGGAATGCGCTGTTTATTGGGCCATTCGATCTGGACCCGCTTTGGCCAGATGATTGGCAAGCGTGGAGTGGTGCTGGCTGGGCAATTCCACAATCGGATTTTGACGGCTGGCTGCAATCGGGTGAGGCTACAAGCATCGAAGGATTGCCCATATCCGATTTACCGGACACGGCCAGCGAGCCGCAGGCTATCACTCAACGCCTGCCATCGACTGGTGCGCACGTCCCGCTTTCAGAGGCCGTCACATGGATAGCTTTTGGCCAGGCGCTGGACGCGGACAGATTCTTGAGAGCCATTCATTGGCATCGGCTTTGCAACGGTGACTTGCAGGCCGCGATGCGAATGGTTGAAAATGCCGCAGCACAATTGCTGAAAGCTGGTGCGGACCAGCACGTTACATTTATTGGTCGGCATGTTGAGTCTTACAGCGACAAGGGCACGCGAACGGAAGTGATCGATGCGCTAGCGTTGCGCGATTATCAGCAAATCATGATCGACGGCCACGACCATCTATATTTCGGCCACGGCCTCAAGCGGCAATATCGGGCTACCAATGACACTCACCTACAGGCGAGCGAGCGCCGCGATCTTTACATGAATGTCGCCGTGGATCGTGCGGCGCTGATGGCTCATTTCCAGCCGAAAGCCAGCATTGCTGTCGCTCACCCCGCGCAAACCGACGATGGCCCGATTGTTTGGGATGATTTTGGGTCCGAGAGTTTGCCGGAATTGCAGCGACTAAGCGAACTGGCCAGCCGGGATGAATGGTGGACGTGGCCCGAGGCAATCGCATGGATTGGGAGCCGCGACACCAACAACATCGCAACGCTGCGATATTGGGCGCGCGAATGGTTTGGGCGCGGCGGCGGCGACCGCGATCCGACCATCATCCTTGGCGCTCAAGCCTTCATGGCAACGCAATTCTGCAAGTCCGGGAGGGATGCCGAGGCTGAGCTATTGAATGCAATTCAGTGCGGCCATGTCGGCACCTCCGGTCGATTGCGCAAAGGCGCGGTGGCAACCGATCTACAGCCTAGCATTTGGCGCGGCGGCACCGTGGTATGGCATGATGGCGAAACCGTACTGGTGGATGCGAAGCAGAAGCTAACGGCTTGGGCTTTCGACGTTGCAATACGGCGCAAGAATTTGGTGGAAGCATTCCAGCCCGAAGGTCCGGGGCACGTCGTCGCGGGGGGGAATGTCCCCGCCAATCGCAAGCTCAATCATGATGATATTATCGGGCAAGCCGCATCCATGCGTGCCGCTCAACCGGGCATCTCAAAAGGATCGGCGGCGGCCTCAATCGTCGCTGATCTGCCCCGCAACCCTAAAACCGGCAAGCCGAGGGATACGCGCCACATCGAACGCATGATCGCGCATCTATGGGAGGGGGGACTCTCACAATCCCCCCGGTAAGCCGCATTCCCCCGGTCCAAGGCCAGCCAAATCCGGCCTAATTGGTCCACCACGAAGCGAAGGCGCATCGCCAACGCAAAGTGGGACCAAAGAAATGAACCACACCCCAAAAGTCGGTTACAGCATCCGGGAGGCGGTGCAGGCGACAAGCCTTTCCAAGAGCACGATCTACAGCCACATCGCAGCCGGGCGTCTGCGGGCCGTCCGCGTTGGCGGCCGAACCATAATTCCCGCCAGTGCCTTGACCGCCCTCATTTCGGGGGAGGCCTGAGTCATGAAAACGAAAACCCCGAACCTTGCGGTCGGGGCTTCGCGGAATAGCTGTGGCGGCATTTCCTGCGATACCTTTACCCTCTCCGCTTTCCGCGCGCAACACCTTGCCAGCCGGTACGCCCTTCCCCTCGAAACCGCCGCCATCGTGGCTGCGCTGGCCTTCGGAGGTGCGCACCATGGGTAATCGCCGCACCCGCACCAGTCGCGCAGCATATGCTGCCATCGACCCCGTAGCGGGTCGCCTGCGCGCCCTTGCTTATCGCCTGATCCACTGCGCAGGGGAACGCGGCATGACCGCGCTGGAAGTCGTCGACGCCTCAGGCCATGACCGATGGGGCATTCAGCCCCGCATCTCGGAACTGGTCAGCGCCCGCGCCGTGGTCGATTCAGGCCGCACACGCGCCAACCCATCCGGCAGGCAGGCCATCGTCTGGGTTCTGCCGGAATATGGCCCCGGGCGGGACGCGATGCCCTTTGGCGTTGCCGCCGAACATGTGATGCAGTCGCTGGCTGCAAAGATGGAAGGGCGCAACAATGAGTGAAGCGCCGTCCCCCATGCTGGGTAATATCGAGGCCGAAGCGGCCTTGCTGGGCACGCTGCTGATGGACAACCGCGCCATCGAGGCCGCCGCTGATCGCCTGACCGGGCCCGACTTCATCGAACCGCTGCATGGTCGGATTTTTGAGGCCATCACCCGCGAAAGTGCGCTTGGCCGGTCGGTGTCGCCCATCACGATCAAACCCCACTTCACTGACGATCCGGCCATGCAGGCGCTGGGCGGCACGGCCTACCTGATGCGACTGGCCAGCGACGGTCACACGCTCATCGCCACCGGCACCCTGATCGAGCAGATTGCCGACCTGTCGCGCCGCCGGGCGCTGCGGGCAGGACTGATCGACGCCGCCGGGGCTTGCGCAGATCTGACCCAACCCCTGCCCGAGATCGTGGCCCATGCCGATGCAGCGCTTGTTCTGCCGGAGGAGAGCCGCGAGGCGCGCGAAATGTCGGCTAACGAAGCGCTGGCGGCCATGCGGGAAAACAGCGCCACAAGCGGGCCGGGCGTGCTGTGCGGGGCTATCCCGCCAGCCGATGAGGCGCTTGGCGCTCTTCGCCCGGGGCAACTGGTGGTGATCGCGGCCCGGCCGGGCATGGGCAAGACTGCCTTTGCCATCAGCTACGCCGCAGGCGCGGCGGCGCGGGGCCATGGCGCGCTGTTCGTCAGCCTCGAAATGCCGGGTGAGGATCTTGCCGAACGGCTGGCCAGCGATCTGGCTTATGGCGCCGATGGCAAAGAGGCTGTGCCCTATCAACTGATTCGCTCCCGCGAACTGTCGGACTGGCAGCGCAGGCGACTTGGGCAGGTGGAATATCAGGCCCGGTCCCTGCCCCTGCACATCACCGACCCGGCCCAGTTGCGCATCGGCCAGCTTGACCAGCGTGTGCGCCGTTTCGCCCGGCGGCTGGCCGCGAAGGGGCAGCGCCTCGATCTGGTGGTGGTCGACTACCTGCAACTGCTCCACCCCGACAGCCGGGGTCGCAGCGAATATGAGGCCATTTCCGAAGTGTCGCGCATGCTCAAAGCCATCGCCAAACGGCACGGCGTGGCCATCATGGCGCTGGCCCAGCTTTCGCGCGAGGTCGAGAAGCGCCCCGACAAGCGCCCGCAACTGGCCGACCTGCGCGGATCGGGCCAGATCGAACAGGATGCGGACATCGTGGCCTTCCTGCTGCGCCAGGAATACTATCTGAGGCAGGCAGAGCCCAATCCGGGCACTGTGGAGCGTCTAGAGTGGGAAACCGCCTTAGAAGACGCCACAAGCCGTCTGGAGCTCATTGTGGCGAAGAAGCGGGCCGGACTTACCGGCAACGCCTTCTGTCGCTTTGAGGGCGCCTATCAGGCCGTGAGAGGCGATGCATGAGCGGGTGGTACGTCATGCCCCGGGGCTGGATGGACAATCCTGTCTTCGCCGATGAGCCCGCGTCCGAACGCGAGGCATGGGAGCGATTGATCGCCATGGCGGCCCATCATCCCATGACCCGGCGGGCCGGAAAAGGCGATCTGATCGAGGTCGCACGGGGCCAATTGCATAGCTCGGAACGCACCCTTGCAGGCCTTTGGAAGTGGGATCGCAAGCGCGTTGGACGCTTTTTAAAACGCCTCGAAAAAGCGCATTTGATCGGGACATCTGCGGGGCCATCCGGCGTGATGATAACTATCGAGAATTACGACGAAATGCAGAACCCGACCGGCACGCATGGGGCCAACCGTGACGCCGATAATGGGGCCAATCAAGGGCCATCCGAGGGCCACACAATAACAATTAAACAATTAAACAAAGAAAATACCTCCGCCGGAGGGCAGGATCAGACGGCCAAATCGACCAGGGAATATGCCTTCCAAGGGGCAGTGATCCGACTGACAGCCAAGGATCTGGATCGCTGGGCACAGACCTATCACGCCATCCCCGACCTGAAGGCCGAACTGACCAGCCTCGATGCATGGCTGACAGGACAACCGCCCGACAAACGCAACCGATGGTTTCACACCGTCAGCGGATGCCTAAATCGCAAACATCAAGAGGCGACCGCCAGCCGGGCAGCCAATGCCAGTGGCAGCAACAACTCCATGGTGGCCGTGGTGCTCGAACAGAAGCGCCGACGCGAAGCAGCAGCTAAAGGAAACGGATAATGACGAGGAAGAATGCCAACGCCAAACCGGCACGGCGAGCCGGGGCTACCGGATCGAAAGCACTGGCCAAGGGCAAGACGATTGAAATTGCAGTGCCGGAATCGGGCAACTTGGCTGAAGCCAAAAATACGCTCGCAAAGGGCATCCCCGGCTGGGATCAAATGACCAGCGAACAGCAAACTGAACTCGCCGAGATTGCAACGGCACAATGTAAGCAGCGCCAGCCGGTCAAGGTGACGCTCACACGAAAGCCCGGAGGCGGAATGTCCATTGGTATCGCAGGGGAGTGCGAGGCGCATGGGCTACTCAAGCTGCAAAAGACGTTTGCGGCAGTTTCCATGGACCCGGTGAATGCGCGTGCAAACGAACTGCTTAAATACCTCGGCTCGGTCGGAGCGGACAATGCTGAACGCTACAATGCGGCTCTGTCATTTATCGAGAGCATGGAACCGAAAAATCAAGCAGAGGCGCTGCTACTGGTCCAAATGTACGTTACGCATGACGCGGCAATTAGGGCACTCAGCCAGCTTGGATCGGCTGAGTGGGCTCCGACAATGCAGACGTTCGGGAACCTCGCCACGAAATTGTTACGCACCTCGCAAGGGCAAATGGAAACGTTAGCTCGAATGCAGCGCGGTGGTGAGCAAGTGGTCCGCCATATACATGTCGACAATCGCGGCGGCCAGGCTGTAATCGCTGAAAACGTCCATGCCGGGGGCAATGAGAATGGAAAAAGTGACGATCAATCCCGTGCAACCGGAGCAACTGGCATCGGCACCACGCTGTTTGGCAAGGACCCGCTTGGGTTCGGCGTGCCAATCTCCAGCGGTGCGGGGGAGGAAACGTTGCCGAATGCACGGGGGTACCAATCCGGGCGCCCCTAAAGGGAATGGCAACGCCTATAAGCATGGTGGACGGTCAGCAAAGACGCTTGCAGCAGCCAAAAACCTTAAGGAGATTGCGAGGCTGCTTCGGTAATCTCGAAGTGGCCATAGCAGTATGGTCGAAGCCCCCAAAAAGATGGCAGAACCATCCGGAAAAGATAATCGCGGTTGATTAAATCGAAGATGTGTGTCATACAAATTCTGCCAGCGAAAGCAGTCCTAACGGCGTAAGGACGAGGCACTAGACAGACCACGCCAATCAATCCGCGTAGGTCTGTCATGCCACCTCAAAGAAAATACCCTGCAGTCACATTCCGGCTTAGCGCTGATCTTCTCTGCGACATAAGGAACAACGCGGGAAAGCAAGGCCTGTCGATGGGGGCATTCATTCGAGATACCATGGCAGATGGAATGCGCGCGATGCAACAAGCCGCCACAACCAGCAAAGATGTGGCTGCAGTTGAGGTGTTTCACCCGTCGCAGGCATGGGGAGTTAACCCGTAATGGCTCAGGATAATTCTTTCGCGCATCTGATCCCATCGCAGAACGACCCGTGGGCTCCCTTCCGCGTCGAAAGCGAAAAAACCTCTACCCAAGGCAACCCATTTGCGCACTTGATTCCATCTCAAGAGGCTCCTTCTCCTGGCCCAATTTACGGCCCGGCTGCAACGACTATCCAGCAAAATGCAGACAAACGAGCGGATAGTGCTGAGGCGCGAGCTCGGCGCGACCAGCAATTGCAAGAGGACAAATTCAGGCGCGACCAACAAGAGTGGCAAGCCACGCACAATCCAGATGGCACGCCCAAAAAAGATGAATTTGGAAATGAAGCCCAGCAAAAAGCGTCTGGTTTCTACGGGCGAATGGAGCAGGCCGAGCGAGAATGGCTAGCCCTGCCCGATGATGCAAAATCACCTCGTGGTTTGGTGCGTCAAGCCATGCATGCCTCTGCGCCTGATCTTGAAAACACGTTTTTAAATAGCAATGAGCGGCAACGGGCAGACCAGGCGGTAGAGAACTTTATCGCAGCACAGCTACGCCTTGAATCTGGAGCCGCGATCAGTCCTGCCGAATTTGATAGGCAATACCATATTTTTTTCCCGATGCCGGGTGATGGTAATGAAGTAATTGCCCAGAAAGCTCGCGCCCGCGCTCAGGCGATTGATGCAATGAAAATCGCGGCCGGGCCTTTGGCGGATAAGGCCCGTGCGACGTTGCAGCCTGTAGAGGGACAGCCGCGACAAGATCAGGGCGGCTTGTTGAGCTCACCTTCTGCCTCTGGCGGCCCTTCAGGTGGATCTGGCCCGGGTGGCGGCATCAACACGCCTGACATGCGCGGCGGCCTTCCTGTGGGAACTGGCATCAAATTCGGCATGGATGGCGGCGACAATGGCCCCTTCAACCGTGAGGAATACCTTCAGAAGAATTTCGGCATCAATGCCGATCAGGAGGCGAAAGCCCTTGCCTTTCTGAATGCCAATCTGCGCAATCCCGGTCTCACTCCTGACGCCATCAAGGGATGGTATCAGCAGAATGGCATTCCTGCCCCTTCCCAAGCCGATCTGGATCGCATGGCACAGGATGCGCAAAAAGGCGTGCAGTTCCAGCCTATCAATACGAGTGAGGCCGAAAAGGCGTATCTCAACCAGCTCCAAATGAACCTCGACAAGGAAGGCTATAACCCGACCAGTGCAGGGGCTTACGCAAGCCGCGCATTGACCGGTGCCGAGCTTGGCTTGTCTGATGAAATTGAGGGTATCGGCGGGGCCGTCAAAAACGCGCTTTCCGACAAAGGACTTGCCTCGGGGTACATTGAGGCCCGCGATACCGCACGGCTTGCGCAGGAGCAGGCGCGCCAGAAACAGGGCCTGCTTGGCTATGCTACCGAGTTCGGTGGCGGTCTTGTCCCCGGCTTGGCCACTGGCGGCGCCGGATCTGCTATCAAGACTAGCGCCACCCTTGGGGGTATCGCTGGATATGGATATGGCCAAGGCTTGGGCGGCTCAGCTCTTGGCGCCGCAACTGGTGCCGGGCTTGGCGCGGCCCTTGGGGCTGGTGGTCAAAAGCTGACGGATATGGCTTTGGCTCGTCAGGCTTCCCGTGTCGCTGCGCCAGCCAGTGATGGGGCACAGGTCATTCAGGCTGCGGATAATCTGAATGCAAAGCTTGGAACATCCATCAACCCTATGCCTGCCGATGTGGCGGGGCCCGGCATTCGCAATGTGACCGGAGGCGCGGCGAAATTCCCGCTTTCTGCCCAGCCCATCGTTAAGGGCGCGCAGAAAGTCACGCAAGAGGCAGAAAAAGCGCGCGATGCCATTGCCTCTTTAGTTGGCAAGCCCACCGAATTGGAGACGGCAGGCGAAGCGGCCTTGAATGGCGCGCAAAAGTTCATCCAGAGCAGCCGCAGCAAGGTGAACGCGCTTTATGACAAGGCACGTCAGCTTGGCGGGCAAGAACCTGTCGATTTGGTCAATGCCCGCGCGGCGCTTGATCGCAATGTCGCTGAACTGGAGCAGACGCCAGGCGGTGCAGCGGGACTGTCTGAGCTCAAGGCCCTGCGCGCGCAGCTCGATCAAGCCTATCCGGTTGAAGGTGTAAAAAACATGCGCACCCAACTGCGCGACAAGTTCATGCAGGATGGCCTGCGTGGTTCTGATCTGGAACGGCGCATCGGAACGGTGCTTGATGCGGCGGAAACTGACATTGTGGACAGCCTTAACGCCGCAGGAAAGGCCAAAGCGGCAACTGCCTATGCCGATGCCGCAGCGGCGCATAAGGAGCGCGTGCAACTGATTGATACGGTTCTCTCCCCTATTATTGGTGCCAAAGGATCTGCGCCGCGATCAGGCGAAGAGATTATGGCCGCCCTCAATTCGGCCACACAGCGCAACAACGCGCGGCTTGGGCGCTTCATGAACGCCCTCCCGGCAGAGGATGCGGCGACGGTGCGGGCCACTGTCATTTCGCGTCTTGGCGCAGCCTCTAAAGGGCAGCAGAACGCAGAAGGCACCGCATTCAGCTTGCCGCAATTCCTGACGCAATGGAATGCTATGACGCCGGGGGCTAAGCGCAGCCTGTTCAGCGCTGATGTTCGTTCGTCTCTGGATGATCTGGCTAAGGTTGCTGGCGGCACGAAAGAGGCACAGCGCTTTGCCAATTTTTCGAATACCGGATCTGCTCTTGGCCTTGCCACAAGTGGTGCGGCGGCAACTGGGATCGTCGCGCATCCGTTCCTGACGATCAGCGGCGCTCTGGCGCAATATGGCGGCGGTCGGCTTCTCGCATCCCCGGCATTCGCCAGATGGTTGGCGCGCCTGCCCCAGATTAAGCCTAGTGCGATGCCGAATTACATTCGCAAGCTATCATCCATAGCAGCAGCAGAAGGCGGCGCATTGGGCGATATCGAGGGACTACAAAATTATCTGATGTCGAAGCTCGACGCTGGAAAGGTTGAAAAGCCTGGTAAGTTGCAAAAATGAGATAGAATAGTGCTCTCAAAGGGTTCTAAGTTTAACTCTATCTCCACGCCAGAAGTGACGGGATAGGCTAGTCTGACTAAGTCACAGGCGTCGAACTTATGGAGGGCAGATCATGGGAATAACCGCTTTATTGTTGCTCGCCGGGGCTGCAACCAGCAAGCCGGATCCTTGGGGTCCATTTCGGCATCTCATCCCGAAGCCAGACCGGCGCCCTGGCCTGCTGCCGGTTTGATGGACACCGAGATAGGCTTCTTTAGGCTACCCCAGCCTGGCGCTCGAAGTCGATAGGGCTGAGATAGCCCAAGGTCGAGTGCCTGCGGGTGGGATTGTAG
>Ga0097678_1000515_pt1 | contig 58207 bp, 58 predicted proteins | sample ThiBiot_500_plan_2_FD_72847 | JGI IMG/M metagenome (GOLD analysis project Ga0097678, IMG submission 72847) | Wastewater bioreactor microbial communities from Cape Town, South Africa - Thiocy_expt_500_plan - 1398105537976 (version 2) (version 2) ...
GCGTACAGTTCATCCCATCGATGAGCCGAACCCGCAAGGCGACTCACCGAACCCGGTTCAGGAATGGTTTTTGACCCGGCTTTTTTGAGACGCTTTTTTAACTTTCAAGGATTTTCATCATGAACAAGACCGCCCGTTTCCTCTCTGTCGCAGCTGTTGCTGCTTTCGCCGCCTTTGGCGCCCACGCTGACGAAGCCGATGGCTCGCAATTTGCCCTGAAGTTCGACACGAACCGCACCCGCGCTGAAGTGCAAGCCGAAGCCGTAGTGGAAGCCAAGACCCACAACATGGAACCCGCAGGCTCGCGTGTGGTGACCTACAAGTCCAACGCCGACCGCGCTGCCGTGCGCGCCCAGGCTGCCGAAGCCGTGCGCACTGGCCAGATCCCCCACGGCGAATTCAGCGCCATGTAATTGGTAGACCGACTGCTTGAGTTGGATTGAAGCAGTTGCGGGACTTCCCATGGCGGTGGCACTTTGCATTTGCGGGTGCTGCTGCCATGGGGAGTGTTAACTGAACCGCAGGGGCGGGCAGGCAGATCGGGCTCCCTTTGGGAGCCCTTTTTGTTTGTGGACCCCATCTCTGCAAGCAGCTGTAAAACCCTGCGGGATCCGAGCATTCGGGCCAGAAGCGAGAAGTGAACGGTGCTCCAATCGGGCTCCGTTTTGTTCGACTCGATATCTTCTTCTGTGAATCGTTTGTTCTCTTGGCCAGGCCATGTGCGCTTGGCAGCTGTGCTGGCCCTGTCTCTCGCCAGCGTTGCTCTCCCGAGTCTTTCCTGGGCGCGGTCTCCGCAGTTCGACAGTGCGGCCCTGCTCACGCCCGAGCCCACCTCCTTTGCCCAGTGCCCGCAGTTCTTTGCAAATGGCACACCACCGGCCATTGCGCCCCGCCCGCAGTTGCGCGAGCTTTGCTATGAAGCCTTTGCGGTGCTGCACTCCGGTACCACCAAGACACCGGTGTTCGTGGCCCAGCGCCTGAACCGCAAGCTCATCGAGGATGCTGACGAGAAACGGGCCAAGCGGTTCTTTGCGGATGCACGACTCCCGAGTGGTGAGCGAGCGGAACTGGAGGACTACAAGAACTCAGGGTACAGCCGTGGGCACATGGCACCTGCGGGAGACATGCCGACGCCGACGGCCATGTCGCAGAGCTTCAGCTTGGCGAACATGGTTCCCCAAAACGCCCAGCACAACGGTGGCGCCTGGAACAAGATCGAGCAGGACACGCGGCACTATGTGAAGCGGGCCAAGGGGGATGTGTTTGTGATCACCGGGCCGGTGTTCACGGATGCGGGGCCTCGCATTGGCGCCAATGGGGTGAAGGTGCCGACTTATCTGTACAAGCTTGTGTATGACGCCACCAGCCAAAGGGCCTGGGCGCACTGGCAGGAGAACCGGGAGGGGGAGACGGTGGGGCGGCCGATCAGTTACCAGGAGCTGGTCAAGAGGACAGGGATGGAGTTTCTTCCGAACATGTTTCCTCCGCCCTGATCTTGCCTTCAAGTTTGTGGATCAAGACGAGCACGCACATTCAACAGGGCATCTGCACCAGACTACGAAAGACACCTAGGTTTGCCCCCGCAACTGCAATCACTCCCGTCGAGCGAGCAGCTACTGTAGACACTCTAGCGCCGCGATAAGAGCGGTTGCAGCGACCTTGTGCTGAGGCGACCGATCTAGCAATGCGGCGAAACGTTGCACGAGTTGGGGATGGCGCTCCACAGGCACATTGCTTTCTTGCAATAAATTCATGAATTTTTGCAAATTATCGGTAATGAAAGTGAACTGACCTGCCTCAAATCTCGACAGCTGCCCCACATTCACCCCGGTTCTATTCTGTACATCTTCCAGCGTATAACCGCAAGCCTTTCTTGCCTGTTGCAGGTGAAAACCGATTGCTTCGGCTTCACTTCTTGACTTGCGCTCTCGTGTCATTTTGCATAATATACATCGTATCTACTCGATTGTATGCCGCACTGCGGCGCGTCTGGCGGCCGCGCTTCGCCTGCGTCCACCAGGCGCGCACTTGGCGGCTAGCTGCTGAGAATCACTGACGGCAGAACCTCAAGGCCCGCAGATCGCGGGCTTTTTTCATGCGGTACGAGTTGCACAACGGTCCTACATGGTGCCCTGCGGCCCCATACCCCCGCCCCAAACCTACGACACAAGGTCTCCGGCCCGGGTCCCCGTTTGTCTCTCAGGAACAGTGTGCTAGCTTCGGCGGTATGGATTCAATAAATTGGGCGGTGGAATGGTTCCAGCGGCATCCATGGGCTGTGTCGTTTGGACTGGTGAGCCTGGCGGCAGCACTGACACTGTGCGGGCTTCGGCTCTGGCGTTCACGGCGGCGCCGGATGGGGCGGGTACGGATACGGTCTGAGGCTGCCCAGGCCCGTTTTCAGTGGGTGCAGACGGTGTATTCCCCGAAGGCGTACCGGAAGCCGCGACAGTAGGCGGAGGCTTCACCGTGTAGTGATCGAACGGCGGTGCATCCATCCATTTTTTGCACGCTTCGCTAGTCAGGCCCGCAACGGTGCCCTGCTGCGTGTAGCACTTGCAGCCGCCGTTTTTACAGACCCCACCGGCCACGATAGGCATGTTGACAATATGGCGGAGCGCGTCATAAGCGGGGGCAGATTCCGGGACCGTGGAAACACGCGGGAAGAAATCCACGCGATCATCAATAAACGCGGCCTTTGCTGGAGACTGCGGGGCCTGCTGGCTCGGCTGGACAGAGCCAAGAGGTAGATTGCCAAGAGGTGCAATAACAGCGGCAGCCGGGGCGATCTTGCTGGAAATATTGCCGTAAACCATGTGAGCCAGGTAGGCCACAGCGACCAGGGCCAGGGCCAAGACCACCACGACCTTGGGGAAGCTGCGAACAGGCTTCACATGGATGGAGGCGCTTTTGTACTGCCCAAACACGTGTTTCGGAAGCCGGTAGCGCTTTTTGATGGGTGCAGATTTCCAGCCGGTGCGGCAGTTATCTGCGGTCTCTGGCCACTCATACCACCAGCGGCCAAGGAAACCAATATCCCGCAGGTGAACATGACGCCCTACCAGGGCGCGCACGTTTGAATGCACCAAGTTTGGCCCCTGCGTGATGATGTAGAAATCCAGCCCGCGGTGCCTGTGAGTTTCAAGCTTTGCGATATGGTCGGGCACCTTTTGACCGGGGCCAGACGGACGCCACACTGTCTGGCATTCATCAATAACGATGATGGCGCCATCGGGCACAGTGTCGGGCCAGGTTGTGGGGTCATCCAAGGCCACATGGGGTACCGCCAGGTCAGGGATGCCATGGCAATAAATGGTGCGGTCTTTAGCCAGGTCAGCGAGCATAGCGACCAGGGCCGCCGATTTTCCCGCGCCAGGTCCACCGGTAATTAAAGTAATCATGTTCCCGATTGCAGAGCAAATTTCTTGAGGACAAGCCAGGCCAGGCCAGACACCAGGCCACCAGAGGTTATAGACATAGCGTCGAAAAACCCGGACATGGCGATTATTTGCAGAACTTCGGAGCCAATACCAGCCAGGGCCATTTTTGCATTCGACAGCGCCATTTCCAAAGCTGATTTGGCTCCGGTATATGTCACAGTACCAACACCGAGCGCCGCAAGCACTCTAGAAACGATGGGCCAGGTTATATCGGCAAGCCAGGATGCGATTGTGTCCATTATGCGCGCCTCCCTATTCCCATAAATGTAAATGCGGCAGCTAGCCAGGCAAGACCAATAACGACCGGACGAATACCGTTTGCAAATTGGCAGAGTAAATCAAACGGCATTTGCAAAGTAAATCCGTGCACAGTGACGCTTTTAGGCGCTGGACACGCACCAGGCCCCTGCCCCCACCCACTATCAGGGGTAATAGTCATATCCTTATTTTCATTGGGCACTGGCTTTGCTTCGACAGGACCGCCGAGAGTTTTACAAGCAACGATATCGGGGTACTTCTCGCACAAATCAGGCTGTTCCTCCTGATCGCTAGGTTTGTCGCCAGGCTCGTTTTCTGGGTCTGTCGCGGGGTCTGGTGTGGGCTTCGGCCTTGAAACTGGCTGCACATCAACCCGCCAAGGTTCGGCAATTGTCGGACTCGGGACTATGCGAATACCTGGCTGCACCCATGGTTGATTTTGTTCACTTGGCGGGGCATTCGGGTCATAGTTGGGATTTGGCACAGGGTCACCGGTAGGAACAAAGCGAGGCCGATGACTTGGGTTTGAACCAGGCTCAGGATTAATCCAGGGCGACGGCTGCTCAATTGGCAGCGGTGTAGGCTGCGGTAATTCCTGCGGCACTTTTTCAGGCATGGGCTTTGGGGCCAATGCATCTTCAAATTCCTGTTGGCTTACTTGCTTTGGAGGTGGAGTCTGCACACAACCCGCTGGAGTGACGTACCAGCCAGCCGGACAAGTAGAACTAGCAAATTTTTCTACGCCAACTGTGTAATTGCCTGTGCGGCCATCACTCATTCGATATGTCAAATTACACTGATATCCATTGCTAGTAGAGCTCAACGAATAAGTGACCGAGGCATTAGACATATATGCGGCGCGAGCTGTGCACGCTGCATCGAGCGAATAATGATAGGTTGAAGCTCCAGGCCAAGCCAAATATCTAGAACCGTCAGAAACATAGGAATTTGCATCTGGCGCGATAGATTTCCAAGACTTGGAAGCTTCGTCCCAAACCAATTTGGCGGCTATTAACCAGCCCGCGATTGCAACACCTGTGCGCACATACGGGTGGGCATAAATGGCTGCGGCAGCGATGCGGGGCGCATTGGCCGCGAGACGATACGCTGCGGGCATCCTCACGGACTGGCCCCCTACAGTGGTTGTAGGGCCGTTGGGTGAAAAAATGATGCGCCCATAACTGGCGTCATTTGCTGCGGGCACGTACTGCCCAGGCGTCCAGCCAGGCGGGGGCGCAAGCTGGGCATAGCCAGCATTGGCGGAAGCAGCGAACACCCCGAGGGCGGCTGCAATTACCAGCTTGAAACGATGAGCCATGCGGACCCCAACAGGCCGACGAGAACGGCCCAAAATTCAGGTGTTGCCATAGTTGCTTGTGGTTTCGCCCCGGAGGGTCCGGGCTATGAACATGACGGAGAAGGCAGCAACCCAGGCAGCGACGATCAGCCAGCCCATTTGCAGGCCATCAGCAGCAGTCAGGAGGCCGCAGGGCTCAGGTGCAAACGCCACAGATTGAGAGATGGGAGCGCCGCCAGCGAGGGGATGAAAGGTGTACACAATGCCGGTATCAGTGCCGGTAGCTGTCGCTATGTACCCTGCCCCGCCATGCTGGACGATTGCACCGGTTTGACCCGATGCAATCGCCTGCAGGGCGGCTGTCGGCGTGCTGTAACAGGCTGCGCCGACTTGGTACATCAGAAGCCCTTGCGCATGAACTTGAAGGCCACAACAGCGATGATGGCGACCAGCACCAGGCCGGCCACCGTCAGCGCGTCTGCCTTCATATCCGTCAATGCGGTGGTGACAGAAGCGGGCACTTCGGCATGGGCCTGCGATGCCAGCACCAGAGCGCCAGCGGATGCGGCTTGAGCGATGCGACGGGTTTGAATGTTGAGCTTGTTCATGAGATTTTTCCTTGTCCCGGTCAGTTAATGAAGGTACGCAGCGGGACCGGGGGCCGCTGTGTTTTGAGGTTCTGGAAGCCACGAGAAAGGCCCTGCGGGGTCGATCTTTCGTGGCGTGGTGCGGATGCGTATAAAGCTGCAAAAACCGCCGCCTGTTGGTGCGAATTCAGCAAGCAAAAGCTCTCCTGTTTTGTCATTGACATAACCGCCTCCCGGCGCAGGTCGAAATCGGTCTGTGATCGCAGCATTGCCCTGCACATAAGCAGGCCAAAGAACCCAGCGGCGAATAGAACGGCCCACAGGGTCAAGGCCCCCAGCGCCGTGAATGCGTGCTCCATGGGGAAAGCTCCCAACGTTTTTTGATTCAATCTTTGAGGCGTACTTCATGAGGTACGCGACGGGGGCGGTAGAGCGCAGGCGGTTAGACATGCCGTGCGCCCACATGGGCGGATGCCACTGCTTGAGGCCCTTGCGGTCTTTGCTGTGCCAGGGCTGATCGGGCTTGGGCGGGGTCAATCCAGAGCCGAGCCATACGATCACGTGGTAATGGATGACGCCGCGTTGCTGTAGCTCAGCGACCCAGGCATAACGCACGGCTTTGGAGCCAGTGCGGGCGTAGTGCCACTTACGGAGGGCATCGAGATAGCGGCTGATGTGCTCTGGCCTCCACTGGCGGTTGTCGCCTTTGTAGGTCAGAGTCTGCATCCAGATCGTTTGGTTTTTTTCGCCCTGGTTGTGAAGCTGCTTCGCAGCAATACCGAGGCCCTTACGAAGCCGGGTTACGCGGGATGCCTTGGGGTCAATCGTGATGCAGTTTTCAGCCCAATCAACAACTACAGAACCACTCCTGCAAGTTGTTGATACTGAGACAAGCCCAGCCGCTGCGCGGCTTTCCTGATCGGCGCGCCGTTGCTCGAAACGAGCGCAGGAACGAGCATGGGCCACGCGGGCGGCGTGTTCCATGCGGGGGCTGACGGCTGCGGCGACCATCAGCAGGCCCTAGCCAGGTCGACAAGCCACGCAGCGAAAGCCTCGGGCGTGCGTTCACGTTCAGGCCTGCCCATGCGCTCCACGGTGGTAGCCGTTGGGGCGTTAGCCAGGTAGGGGATTTCCGGCACTGGGCCAACGATGTACAGACAGGTTTTTTTCGGGGCGCGGTGCCCCCACCAGCTCTGCATGACAGGGACAAGCACTCCGCCGTGCTGATCGCGAATGCCAAAGCCGAGACAGCCAGCTGCGGCCCAAAGGCGGGAGCAGTAGGGATGCTCCAAGACGCCGCCGAACTGACGAACCTTGCCCATGGCCCAGAGGCTTAGCTCTTTTTCGCCAGGTCGTGGCTTTGCCATGTGGGAGAGCTGGCCCCATGCGCGGCATGGAGGATGGAACACGCCAGGTACACCCCCCGGCCAGCTCAGTGCATCGCGTTCGGCGTCGTAGCAATCACATCCGAGAGCGGCATAGTGATTGACTTTGCGGACAAAAAGAGCGGCGACCATCACAGGAGCGGACGCGCCACAGTGGCGCAGAAAGGATTGGAGAAGGTGACCAGATAGCCATTCAGGCGCAGGGCCTGGATGTAGCCGTCAAAGGCTTGCACGCTGGTGAAGAGCTTGCATCGAAGGGGACCCCAAAGGGTCAGCCCTTCGGAGGCCCACAGGCGGTATTCAGTCGCCAGGATGTGGCCGGTTTGGGGGTTCAAGCGCCCTCCCCGCCCACAGGCATACCGTTGGCTGTGTAGATGACGTCAAGGCCGGTTGTCTCGCCGTCGAATGCGAGAGTGACGGAGACACCGTCCACGTTTTCGAGGTGATCGCCCCGCTGTTCTACGAGCAGGGCGAGCAGTGCCGATTGAGCAGCGACCAAGCGGGCCGCGTGCATGGCCTCTTGCATGATGCTCAGGCCGCTGCGGCTTTGGGCTTCAAGGCGACGAGGCGCGGGGCGATTGCGAGATTGCCCGAGCGGTCCACGTACACCGAGGAAGGAGCAAGGGTGTATTCACCGACAGGCCAGAACAGGGCTTGGCCCTGCTCGTTCTTTTCCAGGATGATTTCGGACTTTTCGGGGTACGGGTTTTTGTTGCCTGCACGGTCATGGGTGTGAAACCAGACGGTTTGGAAGTTGAGGTCATAGGCCTTACCGCTGGCCTTGGCTGTGCCGCGTTGGTTGCGCACTTCGGTCGACGTCACCGATACTTGGATCATGTGTTACTCCAGTTGTTACCGTTAACAAGGTTGTTAACTGGCTGGAGTGTTTGTTAACAGAGGTGTTACATGCAATACGTAAACTCACTCATTGACAAGGCGTCAAAAGTGTGCGGCAACGACTCCAAACTAGCGGAGCGCATGGGGATTCACCGGGTTGCAATCTCAGAAATGAGAGCAGGAAGGCGAACAATTTCGCCAGCTACAGCGGCAGAGCTGGCGGATATAGCGGGAGAGGATGCGAGGGAGGCTGCGATCGCAGCGGTGATCGAGGGCGCAAAAGGGACACGCCGTGAAAGCGTGGTGCGTGAAATCTTGGGAAAGGCCATAGCCGCTGGCGTGGCGGGTCTGTTGGTGTTTTCTTACAGCGGAGACTCGATTTCCGCTACGAAATCAATAGCAAAGAATGACGCCAGCATTAACGATTCTATTATGCAAATCAGTATGCAGATGGTCAAGATACTTTCCCCATGCTTCACAGGCATAGCCAACTGAAACTTGGCTTGAAGAGCGCCTACCATCAGGACTGCAAATCACCGACAGCAAGCTGAAGAGTTCCAGAGGTCACACGATGCGCTACAGAGTTACTCGCTCCACCAGAACACGTCGCGGCCAGATCCTGACGCCGGCGAATCTGGCTGCTCGTCTGGCGCAAACCCTCCAGTTGAACTCTGGCGATTGGTTGGAACTGGGCTCAGGCTCGGGCCGCCTGCTTGAGGCATGCATTACATCGCACGCGATCAATCGGTATGTGGGCGTCGAGTACGACCACCGCCTAGCTGCGCTGTGCCCGACCCCTCCTGCGGCAGAGTTGTTCAAGGCAGACGTTCTGCAACCTCAGAGTTTGCAATCACTTTTGGGTGATCGACGCTTCTCATGCGTACTCGGCAATCCGCCCTTCGGGGTCGAACAGTTGCCGCCTGCGTCTGTTGAACGTCTACGCGCCCTTTACCCCGACGCTCGGATCGTCAATGGTTGGGCAAGGTTGGACCTCTATTTCATGCTGGAGTCGTTGTCACGGCTCAATCGCCCCGGGGAGGCAGCTTTCATTGTCGCAGCGCCCATCTTGCAGGATCCAGCGCTTGCATCGTTCCGGCAAACGCTGATCGACTCAGCCACCGAACTGGAGTGCTATGAGTTGCCACACAAAACGTTCGACAGGCGAGCGGAAGTCCAATCCTTCCTGATGGTCGCGCGCTTTGGCACACGACGTGGCGCAACTGTGACGGTCGGGCGACTGGTGGGACCCGATTTCGGCATCACGCAGACGCGATTGGTGAGCCGCGAGGCGGCGATCCATCGCCTGGACCTCGCACACTATGAGTTCGTCGATTTCAACCAGACGCTCACTCGGCGCAATGGATTTAGCTCTCTGGCCCAGCTTGGGGCTGGTATCTGTCGAGGCAGCCGCTCCCGTCATCAGTTCGAAGCGATGGAGTTGGAACACTTCCATACAACCGACTTCCCCCATTCTGGTGGAGACGTTTCGTTCGGCAGCGCTTCCCGGCGCGAGTTTCAGACGGCTACGGCCGGGCACATCCTCGTTCCCCGAGTGGGATCGCGCTGCATCGATCGCACAGCCTTCGTCATCAAAGGGCAGCGACCTTTCACTGAAGCCGTCTACCGAATCGTTGTGCCGGAAAGAGCGCGCACGGCGGTCTTTGACTGGATGACCAGCGAGGATGGCAAAGCCTGGCGGCGCCAAGCTGCCCTTGGCTCATGTGCCAAGCACCTGACCGTATCTTCGTTGATGTCCATGCCGGTACCGGCGTGAAACTCAGGCGACCTCAAACCAGTGGGTCCGATGGACGCCGTTGGTTCGGCCGGCCTTGCGCTCTGGATGGTCATACACAGCGCGCATGACGTCGCTTTCCACACAGTACAACGCCGCGCCGATTGCCGCTGGCTTGGTTCCGAACGGTGCCACTGCCAGGCGATTGCACTGGCTTCCACCAAGACCTCGGTGAACCTCCTGCAGTAGCAGGTACGCACTTCGGGGATTGTTGGCACCACTGAATCGTACAGAGGGACTGTGCTGTTCAATTAAGCGGGTGTTGGCCATAAGTGCGTGCATGTCCCATGTGGCCTGAAACGGTGGAATACCGAATACCACAGTGACATCCGTATAAAAGTGCCCCTCGTCATCACTGAGTACCCGCGACAGACGCGCACCTTCAAAGCCCAGGAAGGCCACCAGGTGAGCTTTATTACCCCTGGACAGCATGGGAGTGAAGGCGGGTATCGCGTTCTTGGCCCGGAAGGCCAATGTAAGGTCGAACGCGCTACCAGGTGCAGCTGCTTCTCCCGTCGGGCGACGAACATATTCAGCAGGCTCGGTGTAGATGAACACACACCGTGGCGACGCGAACGCAAGTCGCCTGTATGCACGAAGGATCAATGCGATTTCCGGGAACTCCATCGTCGTCGCATCTAGGGCAATGGTCGCCGCCGGGAACTTTCGCGGCAGGTCCTGGAGTTCATCGGCACGGAAAACCTCATCGCCGATCTTGAGTTCGAAGCGCAGCGGATCGTATTGAACCAGCGCGGACTGGCGCGCCAGCGAGCGCGTCTGGGGAGCCGAGAACCTGCTTCGGTCGTCCAGATCTTCGCGGCCAAAGAAGGCCATGTCGAACTTGCCCACCTCCTTCGCCAGGTCGGCGGCCCCCACTACATCTTGTCGTATGAACTTCATGGAGGCGATCAGAAGAGCTGCCCGGTTCCGCCTTGCGTGCTTCGCTCGGGCTCGACCAACTCTTTCAGCAGAGCCTCGAAGGCCAGCGATGACTGACAGAGGATGGTATTAACCTGCGTGGCCTTGAGCGTAATCTTGCGCCGCTTTCGGTAGCTCACCCCGAAATGCGGCGCAAAGATGCGGTTGAGCACCCAGTCGGACTGCGCGATATCGTAGTCACGCTTGTTCTTGGTGTCCGGTTCTTCGTAGAGCACGGACCATGTTCGCGCCTCCTTCAAAATCAGCAAGGCGGCTTCACTCAGCCCCTCCTTATCTGCATGATCAATCGAGAAATGGTTGACCTCTGGTTCACTTTGGCTCGGTCGGCGATTGAGGGCTTCGAAGATCGTCCCGAGCCGACGCACCATCTCACGAAGCCTCTCCCCATGCAGGCCGAGCTGGGGCACGTCCTCAAACATCGCATCAGACACCTGGCGGGCTGCTTGCGCCTGGTGCTTAAAGCTCACCGGCTCGATGTCCTGGCGGTCCGAGCGCTGGAACGCGAGCAGCAGCGTCACATGGCACAACTCCTGGAAGTAGCGAAGACTGGGGCGTGCGAGCTGACAGAACCGTTCGAATCCGGCATAGAGCAGATTCTCGCGCTGGGGTAGACCGGCATAGAGATGGAACAGACATCCATATAGATTGTTGTCTACCCATCCACCCGACTTGTAGAAGAGGTCGTTAGGACCACTGCTTTTGTCTTCCTTGAGCGCTTGAAAGGCCTGCAACAGCGAAGACGGATTGTTCGAACGGTTCACCAGTGCGCCCAGCACAATGCTCGCTCTTGGCTTGGCGGCATCGGCCAAGGATGCACCGTCGTATGCTCCCTTGAGAGCGTGCCGACTCAACCCCTTGTCAATCATGTCTATCAAACGCCGCTTGAGCGGTTCGTCCCTGAACACCTCGTGGGCGATGTCGGTGGAAGTCAGGCGAGGGAGGATCTCGCGCACAAGTCCCACCACTTTCGCGCGATAGTCATCAGACAGTCGATACGCCAGATGCTTCAGGTCATAGAGCTTCTCGGGGGCGAATGCCGGACAGTCGAAGCGGACACCTTCGAGGTGCAGCCGCAGGAGAAACAGCTCGGCGGCGAGTAGCTCAAACTCATTATCGACAGACAGCTGTTCTTCGATGTCGATCTTGCGCAGGTCATGCATTTCGACGATGCGCTCATCGCTGCTCGTCTTGAAATCCGTCACCGCTCCGCGTTTGTGTGCGATGTGGACCGCTAAGCGAAGCCCGGGGTGCTTAATGGTGTCGCATACGACCATCCGCTGAACCTCGGCCAAGTTTTCGAACTCATCGATAAACGCACGGAACGAGAGATCCTTGAGGCGGGGGATCGACTTCGCCAAGTCTTCTGCGAGTCTAGGCAGCACAGTCGAGAACGAGAGAAACATCGGCTCTTCGCAGCGCTTGGGGTTGCGCACCCAGAGTTCAAGCTCGCTCTGCTTCTCATCGACAAACACCCCCAGGTCGCTCACCGTCGAAACCTGATTGTTGAATTGCAGCGCCAGCGCGGAGCTGATCTTTTGCTCCATCGCGTTCAGCTTTCCGGCTGCAAGGTCGGCTGTAGAGATGTTTAAGAACGCCTGATAGGCCTCGGACAAGAGCTGCAGCGTGATGTAGTGCGAAAACGCCAGCCGTGACTGTTCTGGGCCCAGCCAGGAGGACGTCATCAGTGAGCAAAAGCCGGTATCCGGCCGCATGTACAGCCCCACACTTTGCAGTGCAGAATCATCAATTGCTCGTCTATTAGGACTGAATGTGGTGCTATGGCAGAAGTGGCGGATAAACATCGTCTTGCCACATCCTCGACCCCCTAGTATGCGTACCGACTTGGTGTCGGCAAAGATGCTGATGCGGTTGAAGAACGGCGGAACGATGAATTGATCTGATACGTCAGCCGGCAACTGCTCGGCTCGGTTCTTGAGGAAAGCCTCAGCAAGGATAGACACGCTTTTTCCTTAGCGATCAAACAGGGGCTGCCACTGCGCTGACTTGATTGAAAGCATGGGCAAGGAGTTGTTTGGGACTGCATGCTCAAAAGCGACCACAAGATCCAGACAATGCCGGGTATGCGGCGGAATGTTGTTGCGCTGACACAGGTCACTGACATGATCGCGCACGTCCTGCACGGTATTGACGCTATCTACTCCCCACACCTGGGGCGCTGCAGCACAACCTCGAAAGAACTGATGACTGCTGTCAAGCGTCTCAACAGGGAGGATCTGCAGCCAAGGCAGCGCCTCCCGCAATTTTAGAAGTCCCTGATCGAATGCAAGGAGGGGACAGTAGACCAAGCATCTCGTCTTGGCATGCACCTCAAGCTCGTAATGCTTCGCGAAGCTCTTGAACTGCTTGCCTGTACCTACCAGGTCATCAATAAAAACGAGCACTTTCACCGTGTCTGGAAGCTCCCCCAGCCTTTCAGGCCGACAAAGCAGCGCCTTCGAGACATTCAGATGACGCTTGAACTGCCGAATCATCACGCCGCCGCTCTTGCCTGGCGTGGCCTCGAAGGTGCCGTCCACTGCAACGATGCGGATTGGCAAGGCCAGGTCGCCTTCGCGCAGGGCTGTGTACAGAGCTTCGAGGTCGGGGAATGGGAAGTTGCCTTGTCCACGCAACAGGCTTGGAAGCTCGCAGTCCATGAGGTGTTGGAAGGAGCTTTTGACCATCGCGTCGGAACGATATGTCAGGCCGTTGAGGATATGTCCGGCCAAATACTTGTCTTCAGCCGTCACGAAATTTGCCAGCCAGTTATTCAACCGGATGGGGTCAATGCCCGAGATGATCCCCTTTCGAAGCAGCAACCGGAATCGATGATCGACGTCCGTGAAAAATCCTTGACGGTCTTGGGGAACATGAAGCGCCATCTGTCTTGTTTCTCCCTTCGCTCACAGTCTATCTGCAGCGGTGGCATCCGCCGTAAACTCGTCATGCTGGCTGAAGAACATAGCCGTCAGCGGCTACGCCAGGCCAAAGCTCATAGTTCACCAAGGGCTTCTCCAAGCCACCGTTCTTTGGGCTCGGGTTTATGCCCAAGGCCCTCGCTGCTGCAATACTGATCTCACCAATCCTATTGGATGGTCCCTTGTCGGCAACCACACACTCCACGGTGACATCTCCGTAGGTTGCGGTCGCCCGGCACCCACGCACAACGCCAACCGTGTTCTTCACGATAAAAGGCGGCACCACTATGTAAGGAACGGTCTCCGAATCTACATAGGCGCTGGGATCATCTGCTGGCACATCAGGAAACTGGTACCAAGTTTTAGAAGCGATGACCCCGTTGGGAAAGACTCGTGGCTGCCCGTCTGGGCCCAGAATTGCAATGGCTGAACTGCCCGTGCGAACAACTCGCCCACCTAGCAAACGCATTCCTCCGTTCTGCAGGTAGTCGGTGCCTGTGTCCGTGTCGTTATAAGCCACAGGTTGCCCATGTTGGCCGTTCGCGCCATCGGCGTCGATTGAGGCTCCGGCTCGATACCAGACTCTACCGTCTGGGTCTTCATAGATCTCAACCCCGGCAATGGATCCCAAAACTTTTGCCATATGTCGCCCTCCACGTTTCAATCTAGCGCATGAGGCGGGACGCGGCAATTCATTTCTTGCCACGGGTTTCAACCTTCGACTTAGACAGCGCTCATTCATCGCACAAGCGCCATCAAACTTGGGGTCAATCTTTCGCGGGCCTATGGAACGTCGACGAGCGCATTTTTCTGTAGCGCTGAAAATGTTCACAAGCTATAAAAGCGCCACGTTTAGCCTGCCATTTGCAGATCTAGAACAGCGCAACACAACGGGAGCGAAGGTACATGCGAGCATCAAAACTAGCGGTTGCAACTCTTGCTCTGGTCAGCATTTCCGGCTGCAGTGCATTTCGAAGCTACACGATGCCGGACGAGGAGAACCTACTCAGTGGAGCTGGGTCTATCGTGGTGAAGAGCCCTGGCACGGACCAACCAGGTCGAGCCGAGAGTTTTGAGCTGATCAACATTGATCAACTCCTCGCCACCTATGGACTGGACGACATTGCAACCGTCAGTGGAAACACGAACCACGAAGGTCTCAAGTACCGCCGCAATGACTTGCAGGATCGGCTTATTGCCGCATCCAACCAGCGCTGTGCGACTTACCTGCGCATGCTGACCGCATCGAAAGCACAGACACAAATGGGATGGGGTGGTTTGGCGACATTGCTTTCGGGCGCTGCCGCAGTAACAACCCCCGCAGCTGCAGCTAAAGTCCTTGCCGCTGGCAGCACTGTTTCGAGTGGCCTACTGAGCCAGTTCAACGAGGCCTACTTCAACAACTTGACTGTACAGGTGATCTCCACCGGGATCACAAAGCAGAGAGAAGCTGCGCTCGTCAACATCCAATCTCAGCGCAATGCGTCTTTGGTGAACTATCCCGTCAATCGAGCTGTAGCTGACGCCCTCAACTACCATGCAATGTGCAATCTCGTCACAGGGCTGGAAACTGCTGCTGCTGCGACCAAGAATGCAACTGCAGCAGACTTGGCGAGAACCTCAGCCTTGGTGCCAGCGAACTAGTAGCTCACGCCACTTCTTTGGCGGGCTCCTATCTACGTGAACCAACGCGGCGAACAACTAGTGGCCCTCCTATGAAGAAAAGGGAGGCGGCGGGGCGGCATCGCTAGGACCCGCGCGCCACCCTTGGAGACTCGTGAACTCTCGCGAGCAGCCCGAACAAACCAGGCGGTAGGCGTAACGCATCGCCCCGGTCGAATCGCGCGCTACAACGGGGCGGTAGCTGGTCGCGCCACAAACACCGCAGCGATTCACGGGAGCTGGTTGGTCGGAGTGCATCTGAAAGACTCTACTTCAGAGGCATCATCTCAGATTAGGCGTGGCATTCCGAATCTGCGTACTCCTCGGCGTACTAACTCCAAACCAAGGTTGCGAGTGCGGCTGCGCAAGCTGATCTACACCAAGTTTCGAGATACATCGTGCGCGAGGAGTTCCTATTTGCGCCGAAGATGGGACCCAAAACACTCGTTTGGCTGGGAGACACTCAGCTTCAAATGACAGCCCTGTTGACTGTCACTCCCCTCTCATGCTCGCAATGGGAGGGTCTGGCCCAACCGCGTACCACGCAGCTCGCGAAGATCGAGGAGTTTGTGGGGACAAGGTCCGTCAGGGCCGAGAAGAAGATTCACAAGGCAACGAAAGCCTGCGCAACATGGAGCCCTTCATGCGGGGCGCACCACCCGCCAGGGTCTAGGCAAAGCTGCCTTTCTGGATCTGCAGAAGCGTTGCTTGAACCAAGGTCAGCCCGTCAGGTTCTCGGAGCACATCCCATGGACTGCGGTTTCCAAAGGCGGGGAGTGGGGCTGCTAGCCACTCTTGCAGCCAAGCCTGGGCGCTAAATCCTTCGAGGTTACCAGACTCCATCACGATCTGCTGGACCAGATCTATCAGAACCTGCGGGGGCACGGCGTCTTTGGGGTGGGCCATGCCGCATTCTGGTCTCGCGCACCGACCCTCGCAACTTTGGGGTCACGCCGCAACGTCAAACGCCCGACCGGCATATTGCCTACCACGCGCGTGTTATCTACCACGCGCGTGTTATCTGCGTATTCCGGGCGCACCTGAACACTGAGTCCATTTCAATCTGACCACTGTGTCGGCACCGATGACAAGGCCACCAGCCGCCCTGTCCAGGCGCTCTTCTACGGCAGCATTCGGCCGCAGCAGTCAGTGGTGGCAGGTGGAAGCGGACGCACAACGGACAAGGTAAGCGGCCCGCAGAATGCGGGTCCGCTTGACCGCCGGGTCAGAAAGGCAATTTAACTAGCAAAGTATCATTTCTTTTTTGGGGGATTGCTCGACTTGCTAGGTTTGAGGTCCGGTGTATTCCCTGGTGTCGTTTTGTTATCACGGCGGCGCTGATCCGGCTTCCCTGTTGAATCTGCTATGGGCTTTGGTCCTGGTTTAAGTGCCATAAGTTATCTCCTTTGTGGTTAAAAAATGCAGTGTTAGCATACCCCAAACGTGGTGTATCCCGCAAAACCTGAGGGATAAACTGGACCGTGCGAGGTATTCTAGACATTAATTTCTCATGAAGTGGCATGCAGCATGGGCTTGCAGGCGATTACCTGTTTAAACATCTTGGTATAAAAAGTCCGCGAAACCCGGCAGACACCGACGGCGGAAACTATTGCTGCTACCAGGCAGGGGCCGAGCACCCAGAAAGAACGATTTTGGCTGTCAGGCAGCGGATAGCGTATGAGTGGCAGCTTCGCGGTTGTGTTATCCAACGTCGGCTCAGGGCCCAATTACAGTCAGCTCGATATGCTCAATTTGTAGGTGGGAATGAGGAATGACCGATATCAATCTCTCAGAACGGCCCTTTTATGAAGCCGCATGTCATTGTGGTACTGTGCAGTTTTCTTTGCGTTTAAAAGATGGCCTGAGAACAGCCCTTAGATGCAACTGCTCCTACTGTCGGATGCGAGGGGCAGCAGCTGTATCAGCCGACCTAGACGACATTCAAGTCACGCATGGTAGTGAAGCACTCACCCTGTATACGTTTAATACGGGAGAGGCCAAGCACTATTTCTGCTCAAAATGCGGTATTTACACCTTCCACCAGCGTCGATCGTCGCCAGACCAATACGGAGTCAATGTGGCTTGCATCGAAGGGATGAGTCCTTTTGACTTGGCAGAAGTGCCAGTCAACGAAGGCAGAACACATCCGAAAGACCGAATTGGAGGAGGCTCTGCGATTGCAGGATGGCTTTGATACGAAGCCAACCCCGAATCCAGCGAGAGAGCTTCTGTGTAGCAAGTTTGGCGTCCGGCTCTGGTCGCTGACGGCCACCGACTAAGGATACCTGCTGCGGGTGTTCATGGTGCTGGGTTGACCGGTCATCAGCACCGGAACGCGCATTGGTTCGGCAATCTGCCTTCCTGAAAAGACACCCCAATGCCTGCGAAAGACCTGCAGCCTGTGATCGCATGTTGCTGCGTCAAATGCTGGGAGATCTTGGTCGCCGCGCCAAGTGCGTCTCCCTCTGCACCCGACCTGCGACTTGGTCCGACGAAACCACCCGCCAGTCGCATAAACTCTTGGCGTTAACAGTTTATGGATAGGCCATGCTGATTGCCAGTGTGGTTGTCTCGCCACCCAAAACGCCCTGCGCGAGGGCGCTGCTATCGCGTGAGTTTTACTAAATTTGATAGTTTCCCAGTTGATGGGCGCCTGTACCGATTGATCGCCACGGGCCGAAGGTATCCGTCTCCCTTGGACCAACAAACACGTCGTGTAATGGTCTATCTCGCCGAAATGGAAGAGCTGACGACAGGGGACGCCATCTATGCGCGCCGAGAAGACGGTTCAATCAAATTTTTGGTGATCGACGAGGCTGCAGGGTCAATCCCCAGTCTGATCCTCGGCTCCTTTTGGCGAGATAGGACTATTCAGCCGGACGACCTCCAGAACTGGGTTCAAGTACGAGATGCCATTCTGCCCGAGCAGACATGGCAACTGACCACGATAGGGGCCCTGGGTTTGTCCACGAATCCATCCAGCGATTCCAAAGGCTTACCGCTGGCAGGAACTGACGCTGCCGGAAAAGCTATCAACGTAGGGAGAATGCCCGTCCTCTACGGCCAGACAGAATCCGGATTGGACATTTACATCCCCTGCTACGAAATTTTTCGCCGTTTTTTCGGAATCACCACGGAATTGGCCAACGCCCTCGTGGGTGGACGCTGGTCCAACGAGGTCGGCAAGTTGGTCAACTTGGAGACCACCCGGGTTACGGAAGAAGGCGACTTCGAAATAGAACCTCTCGTGAGTCTGAGCAATGTCGCATGCCGTGCGATTGCACTCTTTCAGACTGCCCCCCACGCGCTCACCCGGGCCGCCGCGATCTACGTCAATATTGTTAACGCGATTCGAGCGCTTGATGACTCACCGTGGATCGAGGCTTGGCCTCCATGGCAGAACCAGGAAATGCGAATTTCTTTCATGGGCGAGCCGCTTCCCGGCGGAGGAGTGCTCGCGTTGTGGATTCACGATGCGCAGTTCCCCAAGCTTCCATACCCAATCACTCGCTTGACTCAGCAGATCATCCCGAAAGCTGAACCCGAAGCGCCCACGGGCGCGGTCGAGCCAGAGCAGAAAACACAGCAAGATGAAGATGAGTCAACCTCCATTACCAGGCCAGGGGACGTGCGGCCTATGGGGAGAGCAGTGCATTTAGCCATCCAGGACACGTGGAGTGACCTGGAGCCTTTACGTCGCCGGGTCATTTCAACGCGGACCATACCGTACGACCCAGGCAAGCCGAAGCGCAAGCGAACACCACCCAAGAAACGGGTCGGAACCGGAGCGCGCAGTAGGCAGGGTGAGGCGCCCCCCGGATCTTTTAGCAGCGAAGATCAGGCGCGGGTTGAAGACCGGTTTCGCGCATTAGCGGAGTGTTTTCAGTTGATGGTTCAGCAAAAGCACTTGCTCTCGTTTACGCACTATAGCCTCGTAAATCCAGTGGAAACCCCGTCAGCCAGATACTGTGCATTGCCAGCAAAAATCGGAGGCGTGGACCGGCCTTGGGCCGTCGTCGAAGAACGGCCTCGAATGTGCTGGGTAGTCGAATTGACCCGAGCTGATGGACAACTGTTCTATTGGTTGGAAACCGAATCCCGAGGGGAAAAGCACCATAGAGCGCTCCTCGTGCGAATGCAAGAGAACGCTTCCTTGCCCGCAGCCACCTTGGACACGCTCTTGAAGCAAGCCGTTCTGAACAGTGGCGCCTGGAAGCCTAAAGATCTCGCGATCAATCACAATGCCTTGACCACGTGCACGGTCAATCACCGCTATGGGATGGTGAAACCCTCGCTCGTCCTCCACAAGATGGAGCAGCTTGCGGGCATCCCTCAGCCTTGAGGCTCATGCATTGAGCTTGTTCAGGTGATACTGCACTGCCGCAGTGCTCAAATGATCCGAAGCCATTCGACCGGGAAACACCCACCTCTGACCGGACTCTTGCGTAGGCGAGGGCCCTGCAGCCATTTCATGCACGAGTGCCGCGATCTCCTCAGGCGCATCGACCCACTCACCCTTCAGCAACACCCTTGCTCCTGACGCAGACACCGTCAGTTGGTCCATGCGCAGCTGAAGCACGTGCTCAAGCCTGGCTCCGAACAATAAGGAAACAAGCTTCGCAATCAGCGGTAACCTTTCATGGCGCTGAACCACGTACTCAAGACGGTCCTGAATCCTGCGCACTTCCTTGGCGCGATGCGCCACCGTAGGCGACTGAACCGCCTTCTTCTGAAGATGCAACGCTACTACACCAGTTGCGCGAAGGTAGGAGACAAATGCGCTCGCTGATGCCGTCGAACCTGGGGACTTTCTCAGGTACTTTTCCAGCGCTGCATTTGTCAACTCGGCAGCGCGATTGACTTTGCTGTGCTGAAGAAGCTGGATAGCAACATTCAGATAGACCTTTACGCTCCGCAGCGACAGCGGCTTCTCCTTGGCTTGTATGAAGCGGTGAAACCCCTTCACATCCATCTCCCACGACTTCCCCACGACCTCTTGCAGTTGGCGCTCGACGAGTCTTTGCAGGGAAGCTTCAAGCCGTTCTTGGTTGTTGACGGTCAACAACCCTGTTTCGGTCATGTACTGCGCCAGAATTCCCATCGACCGGATTTCTTCCGTCGTGAACAGCTTCTGCAGGAACGCGCTATCGATGACACCGCCCGACGCGAAAACTGCATTGTCGATACACATCAGAGCTTGAGCATAACGAGCGAAGCCTGCAGCCAGTTTGCTGTGTCGGCCGCTTTCGTTCGCCCACCCAACAAAGGACAACGTCAAGTGCTGCGCCTGTTGGCCGCTCATCAGATCAGTGGCAGCTTGTGCCTTCACCCAGTTCGACCTCTTGATACCGCAAGTAAGACAGCGCGCGACACCCGCTCCACCCACAATGGTCCCGCAGTCAGGGCAGGCGTGACTTGCGTCCAGGTTCGCGGCACACCTCTTGCATACAGGCTCTCGGGTCAACAGTACGAGGAACACGGTACGGTGCTTTCCGCACCGCTTGCATGTCGCACAGGTCTGCTCGCGGACACACCGATCACACATGCGGCCGAGAGCTTCCAGTCCACTGATCCGGGTAAGGCGCTGAGCGGGCTTCTCGCATACTTGGCAGGGCTCGGCCGCCCGGAAGTACCTCGCGCACCCAGCGCAAGCCGCCTGGTCGCCAACGCGAAGCTCCGCGCGAGGCGTAGGCTTCCCACAACGTAGGCATGTTTGCTCTTTCAGTCTGCAACGGCGACAGACAGGTCGCTCCTCAGCACGATGGCTGCGCGCCGTGCCTCCGCAGATATGGCAAGTGCGGACCGGAAAAATCCGTGGGTAGCAATTTGAGCAATAGCCGACGCCCAGGTGAACCCGATGCGCCTTGTCCATAGCGCGCTCACACTGACCACAATTGGCTTTGGCAAGCTTAGTGCCCAAATACTGGCTGTCCTCCATAGTTATCGGGATACCCTTGCTCGCGAACGGCGCGGCCAGCGCACCCTGCGCGCCAAATCAAGAAGTAGCTGCGCGCGCCGCTGAGGATCGATTGGCATCGAGGCAGCCCTCCGTTTGGGCCCGGCACTCAGATCACGTGCTCGGCTATATCCGCACCACACCAGAGCACCCCGTGACGGGTGGGACGCCAAACGCGTGATGAACCCCTCCTGGCTGCGCAGTAGCGCCGCGCGCTCCCAAGTGCGCCAGTAGCTCCAGTGCTCGCCCGCGAGTGCAAATCTCGGGTCGTATACCGCAACCTCGCTCAAATGCCGGTACAAGGCGCATAGCGGCCCAGGTCTGCCTGAGCGCGCATCGTTCCAGAGGCTCTGAATGTGGCGATGCAGCTCAAGTTCTTCATCTGAAACGGGTTGCTGATCGTGCCCAGCAAGACTGGTGATACATCGTCCACAACGTGCCATCACCAGTTCATCGTCGCGATAAGGCGTGAACGGCTTTCCGCACTTCGGACAACAGTCCTGAAGGGGAAGGGAATGCACGGGGCAAAGCCAATTTGAGGCAATGCGCCAATCTCTGCAGAGATACCTGTCCGGGCAATCTAGACATCCGCAGCAATACATCTGGCCGTAGCGTATACGTTTCCATCGGACAAGGCCGACGTAAGTGATCCAGGGCTCGAAGCCGATGGCTTGCACCGGGACACCGCACTTGGAAAGGAAGGTGTTGACCGTCATGGCCCGCGCACACTCGCGCTCGATGCCCAAGCCTTCTGCAACCTTGTCCAGAAACAGTGAATTGACACTGCGGTCAATGTCGCGGCACCAAACGTCCCAAGGCAGCCCCATGGCCTTCACGAACGATGCAGTGTTGTGCGCGGCACGCCACGCCCGCCTGGCCAGCAGTGAGCCCATCACCTCGTCCGGATGGGGCACGACCTGCGCATCAGACTGCACCATCGATGCGCCCACCATTGAGAAGGCGCTCCATGAGTTCCGCGACTGCCTTGTCCAGCAGAGCGTATGTAATGCGATCCGCCCCTTCGCGCAAGGCCATCTCTGCGGCTGCTCGAACGATTGCCCGCACTGATCCAATTGTGCGTGCAGACTTCATGTAGATCAGCTGGACCAACTTGCCCTGACTGAGGCCAGACGGTTTGGGCAACGGAACAAACATCTCGAAGCTGACTAACAAACGCTGGAAAGCCTCGTTGGCTTGCCATCTAGGTAAGACAAACTTCTGGAACCGGCTCATGAACTGAGGATCAGTTGCAAGCGCCCGCGTAACCTCCTGCGTGCCACAGCCGACTATAGAAATATTGCGCGTGTTGGAGAGCCGCTTGAGAGCCGCCATAAACAATCGTTGATTTCGCGCAGTGCCATTGAGCATGGCATGCAACTCGTCAATCACGAGAGTGGTCGTCTGATGCGCGATCAACTCCTGTGCGACGATCGCCTCCAGTCGCTCAGGCGCGGCATCGGGTCTGTGGAGTACATCCAGGGCGGTGAGGATGGCACTGAAGAGGCGCCCCTCATCAGGCGCTGGCGGACACTCTGCCCACAAAATCTTGGTGATGGGATTTCCTGTCGCATCTAGAACCACGGGATAGCGTTTAATCAGCTCGCTAGTCAACGCGGTCTTCCCGTTGTCACTGTCCGCAATCACCGCACGGCATGGTGGCCTTTGCACACGAGGATAGGTCACCAGGTCCGCAAGGTCTCGCAGAATCGCTTCAGCGGCCGGATACTCAATGAATCGGTCTCTGCGCACAAATTCAAGCCGGTCCTCCAGAGAAGACTGCAATATCGCGCGAGCATCGGGATGAAGATGTTCGAAGTCCATCAGCTACGTGTAGTGAAAGGCAAGACAGGCGCGTCGGAGAATCCAGAGAACACCTCCGAAGGGTCAGGAGCAGTGTTGACCCCGCCCAGCATGCGGTCCTCGATCTGCGAGCGATCAGGCTGATTTGGTTTGGTAGGCTTTTTGCCCACCTGATTCGATTTCCCTGATCGGGCAGCCTTTCTGGCAGTGGTGGTCAACGCAACTGAAGCCGCCTCGCGCTCTTTGGAGCGCTGGCGATAGCCAGCCTTGGCGTCCGTGTCCTCCATCGCCTTGCCTACCGCGTCATCGCGCGACCTCAGAGCAGAGAACTCCTCACCAGTCAGCTGGTTCTCGTAATCGGTATCGGGTGGAGGCGGGAACTGGGGAATCCTGTAGTACTGCCTCGTTTGCGGATCCAGGAACCAGATCGCATTGCGGCGCCTCGGGTGCTCCTTGATGACGAACTTCTTTTTCTTGCCGGTTTTGGGATCAGCGTAGTTGATCCAGGGGATCAACACTTCTGAGAAGTAGTCAGCTTTGTTGATGCGAATCCCCGTAGGGCTCACGACCCGCGTATCTTGCGGCAGAAAGTCGAAGACTAGCTTTTCTGGATTGGTGATCAGTTGAGGGAGACCGCAAGCCGGCATCTTGCTAGTACCTAAGATCGCTTCTTCCCACGCCTTGATCGGAGGCTTCTTCAACGCACCATGTTTGCTCACGTGGTAGTGGTTGACGATCCAATCAGCGATTTCGACTTCAAGTTCACGCAGCGTATAGGCAGACTTCTTCTTCGAGTCATAGTCGCCCCGTTTTTGCGGATTCGAGAACGTCGTTCCAGGCTTCTTCTGAAGCATCATGTTGACGTTGCCGATCATCCGTTCAATGTGGCCGCCATAGCGAGGGGTTTTGACACGGCGAAACTCAGTGTCAATGCGCTGTTCATGGCAGGCATGCTCCAAAACCGCCCCACGAAACTCCTTGGCGTTGTCACAGTGCACCTTGTGAATCTTGCCCTGCACCGGCCATGAACCACTCAGCCCCAAATCTGCGAGATAGTCCTTCTTGGGAAGCATGCCCATCGCAAGCGCCATCCCAGCGGAGGTTGAGCTAGGTGCAGACATACTCAAATAGAACCCAACAATCATGCGGGTCATAACGTCTATGACCAACGTGAGCCAGGGTCGCCCCCAAGGTTCACGCGTGTCAGAGTAGACCACCGTAATATCCAGGCGTACGTGGTCGATCTGCACGACCCCAAGAACGTTTCTTGTTGGCGGAAACTCACCTGGCGTAGCCGTGAATTTGTCAGCCTCCTGCGAATAACCGCGCCCTCTGAGTACCTCCTTGGCTGGTATTTTTTTGATCCGGTTTCTCACAGAATTGATGTGCGGCAGCTTTAGCTTCTCCGCTTTGCATCTTTCCTCAAGCTCTTGGAACACATCCACCACTTTGAGCTTCTGGTCCTGAAGATAGAGTTCATTGATGATGTCTCGAATGATCTCTTCTACTCGCTCAGGAAGACGCGGGCCCTTTGGCCCTCGCTGCCCTGGAATGAGCCCGACGAGGGAACCCGCCTGTTCGTAGTCTTTGATAAGCCGATACACAGAGGCAGTGCTCAGATCCATCGTCGTGGCAACGCGCGCAACGTCCTCGCGTGTTCGCGAGTCCTTGCCAATCAACTCGCCAAGCTGCTCCAGGCGTTTCTTTGCCAAGGCCTGCTCAGCCTGGGAAAAAGCCTCCAGTGCTGGTAACGGCTCCGCCTTTTCGGCAGAAAGCTCCAGAACAGTGCTCGGATGTCTCAAGTGGTCCAGCAATACACTTTCTGTCCGTCCACTTTGCACATGTTGAATGATCACCCGATCAAGTGACAGCACGGCGCAGACGCGATGCAACTCGTTCTTGTAGGCAACTGTGGCCTCGGGCCTCACGTCGAAGGCCGTAACGGTCTCAAGCGGCATCTGAGTCGTCATTGAGAACCTCCTCGAACCAAATTTCTGATGCCATGTTGAGCGGAAAAGCCAGGTTGGCACCGATGTAGCCCATGGTGAGGAGGCGCCACATCACCCCCACCGCCATCGCACGGTTCTCTAGGTCCTGGAAAGCCGCCGCAAGCAGAATCGCCGGAGTGGTGACCTGCAGCTCCTCCAACGTTTCCAGCAAGCGAATGCCCAAGCCAGCGTTGTCGTCGTACGTACGAAAGCCACGAAGAAAAAGGACGTTCTCGAGGTAGGGGCCTCGGATCTGCCGTTCGGTCACAACCCGGAAGCTCCAGCCTCGGGAGCGGCACAACTGCCTTGCCGCTCTAAACCCAAACTCCAGTTCGCCCCAACGATCCCGCAACTCTTCGCGGTACTTGATCTCGTACAACCCTGGACGCCTCCTACGCAGCCCATCCTGCGGCCGAAACTTCAGCAGAAAGTCCACTGTGTACCGACGTAAGCGACCGTTGTTCACGCGGTAGCGAATACACAAAGGCTGGCTGATGATTGTGTCCACTTCGTCGTCAAAGTCGGCCAAGTAGGCGAAATCACGCTCAAGAGTGCTTTCATAAGGTACGGTTTCGCCTGACGCTTGGGCCCGCCCTGTCACCGAGCGATAGCTCATCGGAATCTTGCGCACACCCTTCTCTGATTCAGTCACATCAACTATTGTAATTTCGTGATCAGTCATAGAAAATCGTGTAGCCCTTCTCATCAACTAATAGTGTATCAATGCGTTGCTCTGTGGGGAACTACGATATGGAGTCTCATAAATTAATGGAATCAACAGTGGCTCGCCACCCCGACCGGGCGAGATTTCGCTGGCCCACCAGGGCGTGCTCTTCCTCGATGAACTCCCCGAGTTCCCGCGCGCTGCACTGGAGGCCCTGCGCGAGCCGCTGGAGACCGGCCACATCACCATCGCCCGGGCGGCGCAACGCGCGGAGTTTCCGGCCCGGTTCCAGATGATTGCAGCAATGAACCCGTGCCCCTGCGGTTTTCTGGGGTCCACCCAGCGCGCCTGCCGCTGCACACCCGACCAGGTGCACCGCTACCAGGCCAAGCTCAGCGGCCCGCTGCTGGACCGCATCGACCTGCATGTGGAGGTGCCCGCCCTGCCCGCCGAGCAGCTGGTGCAGGCGGCTGCGGGCGAGTCCACCGCCAGCATCCGCGCCCGGGTGGAGCAGGCCCGCGCCCTGGCCCTGGCGCGCCAGGGCTGCACCAACCAGGCGCTGCAGGGCCAGGCCATCGACGCCCACCTGCACCTCGATGATGCGGCTGCCAAGTTCCTCAACACCGCTGCCGCGCGCCTGGGCTGGTCGGCCCGCAGCACGCACCGGGCGCTGAAGGTGGCGCGCACCATCGCCGACCTGGCGGGCGCGCCCGCCACCGAGGTCAGCCATGTGGCCGAGGCCGTGCAATACCGCCGCGTGCTGCGCAGCCCGGCGTGAGGGGCGCTGGCGGCGCGGCACGCCCAAGCGGAGCGGTGGCGCAGGTCGATATCAAATTGATAGCACCTGGCGCATGTATCACTAGCGCCTGCGGCTGATTTTGATCAAAAAGAGGGTACGCAACACCCGCTGGGCGCTGCGCACCGGCCGCAGGGGCCCGGGCGCCCGGCACAATCTCCCCCCATGTCCAGCGTCCGCTCCCCCAAGAAATCCCCGTCGGTCCCCGCCCCCACAGACACCGCAGCCCCCGCCAACGAGCCCGTGGACACCGGCTTTTTGCGCACGCTGGTGGGCTACAACACGCGGCGCGCGGCGCTGTCCATCATTGCCGTGTTCATGGAACGCATGGCCGTGTACGACCTGAAGGTGGTGGATTTCTCGGTGCTGTCGCTGGTGGCGCACAACCCGGGCATCACCTCGCGCCAGCTGTGCGCCACGCTCAGCGTGCTGCCGCCCAACATGGTGGGCTTGATTGCGGCGCTGGAGCGGCGCGGCCTGATCGAGCGCCGCCCACACCCCAGCGACGGGCGCGCCATGGGCGTGCACCTGACGCCCGCCGGGGTGGAACTGACCGCGCAGGCCGAGCAGACGGCCGCGCAACTGGAAGAAGACGCCACCCACCGCCTGACGGCGGCCGAGCGCAAGACGCTGATCCGGCTGCTGCAGAAAGTCTATGACGTGTGAGGCTCCCGCCACAACGCCGTCTTTTCCATGAGAACTCCGCTGCACTGACTGGGATGGCCCATGCATATACCGAGGACACGCTTTCTTTTGCCAGGATGCCGGTTGACGAGATGGCTTTCGGCGGCAGCGTGGTGGGCGGCTGGTTGCCTCATCGCCGCCCATGCGGGCACCCATCCACCCACCGGTACGTCCCGGGTCGTATCGATGCTGCCAAGCACCAGCTACGTCCTCCAGGCGGGGGATTTCGGGTTCAGCGATACCGGTGATTCGCCAGCCGATGCCTTTATTGCCGTCAAGATCAACACCCTGCCCTCTTTGGGCACTCTGACGCTGGATGGTGTCGCAGCCGTCGCCGGACAGTTGGTGGCCGTCAGTGACATCACCGCAGGAAAACTGGTCTACACCCCCTTGGCGGGCGCTACTGGAACGCCTTACGCGAGTCTGGACTTCCAGGTTCAGGACAACGGCTCCGGCAACAGCAATTCCGTCACGCTGCTCACCTATCAGGCGGTGATCGCGACAGCGCTGAACACGACCCAGACCGCCACTGCGGCATTACCCACACCCACCTATCCCGCCTTGCAGGTGCAGGGGCAATATTTGTCCGGCACCAACTCCTGGGGAACGTTTCAGCCGGGTGTGGTCACGGCGACTTCCACATTGTTCGGTGCGAGCGTGACTTTTCCGACGCGATACCTGGACGCCGTGGGGTCACCTTCAGCGCGCACTTCGCGATGGACATTCCAGACGGCATCCGGCCCCACTGCGGCCGCCGCTTTGGCCACCACCAACCGCACATTCACCTACGTGGTGGGTGTCGCGGGCCTGGGCGGGGCCGCCTGGGAAGACTTGAGCATCACCTCGGATGTCATGCTGACGGTGGTAGGAAACGGAGACGCGTTCAACACGAACGCCTATTCCCTGCTGGACGGCGTAGATACCAATGGCGCCCTGGGCCTGACAGGCCATGTGATCTCCACCGCCACACCAAAAACCACCTCGCAGGGCTACACGTTCTTCTCACTGCCAGCGAATGTGTCCAGCGTTACGCTGACGGAGGCTGGCGACGACCCCCATGGCGTGGTTTTGGGGGTCGTGGAAACCACGTTGGCCACGCTGGACCCAGCGCCCAAGAATTTGGCATTCCACGTGGCGGCTGCGGTGCCGGCCGGACAAGCAGCCGCCATCCCGAGCTTGTCCCATGGGGGTTGGTTGCTGCTTTCGGTGGCGCTCGCGGCAATAGCTGCACGGCGTGTCGGACGGCTGCACAAGCGCCACTGACACGCCCAACCGGTACTGCGTCGGACTCAGGCAGCGCCCGCGTCAGACGGGCGCAGGCGCCGGCTTGTCCAGCCCCAGCAAGCGCACCGCGTTGCCCTTCAGGATGCCGGGCATCACCTCGGGCTTGAAGCCCGCTTCCTGGAAGTCCTTCATCCAGCGCTCGGGCGTGATCAGCGGGTAGTCGCTGCCGAACAGCACGCGGTCTTTCAGCAGCGTGTTGGCGTACTGCACCAGCTGCTTCGGAAAATACTTGGGGCTCCAGCCCGACAGGTCGATCCACACATTGGGCTTGTGCGTGGCCACGCTCAGTGCCTCGTCCTGCCACGGAAAGCTGGGGTGGGCCATGACGATCTGCATGTCCGGGAAGTCAATCGCCACATCGTCCAGGTGCATGGGGTTGCTGTACTCCAACCGCAGGCCGCCACCGCAGCGCATGCCGCTGCCGATGCCGCTGTGGCCGGTGTGGAAGATAGCGGGCATGCCGTATTCGGCAATCACCTCGTAGATGGGCCAGGCCATCTTGTCGTAGGGGTGGTAGGCCTGCACCGTGGGGTGGAACTTGAAGCCCTTGATGCCGAACTCTTCAATCAGGCGGCGGGCTTCGCGCGCGCCCATCTTGCCCTTGTGCGGGTCGATGCTGGCGAAGGCCGTCATCATGTCGCTGTTGGCCTTGGCGGCCTCGGCGATCTCTTCGTTGGGGATGCGACGGCGGCCCATCTTGGACTCGGCGTCCACGGTGAACATCACCAGGCCAATCTTCTGCTCGCGGTAGTAGGCCACCGTCTCGGCGATGGTGGGGCGGCGGCCGTTCTTGAAGTACTTGTCGGCGGCGCGGTCGTATTCCTCGCCGTAGTTGTCAAACGGGTTCCAGCAGCTCACCTCGGCGTGGGTGTGGATGTCGTTGGCGATCAGATTGGCGTGGTCCATGCGTGTCTCCTGGGTTGGCGCCCGCCGGTGCGGCGTCAGACCCCAGCATGCGCCACGGCGTGTGACGCAGATCAAGGGTAAACACCAATAAAAAACGGGCTTGGCTTGCTTGAATTGGTTATGAACTATAACCACAATTCAACCAATACGAAAGCCTCTATGACCCATCCAGACATCCATTTCGAGCTGCGCGGCGACCACCAGGAAGTGGCCGTGATCCGCCTGACCCGCGCGGCCAAGCGCAACGCGCTGAACGACGGCCTGATCCTCGCGCTGCGCGACCTGTTCGAGAAAATGCCCAGCACCGTGCGCGCCGCTGTCATCGATGGCGACGGCCCCCATTTCTGCGCCGGTCTGGACCTGTCGGAGCTCAAAGAACGTGACGCCGGCCAGGGCCTGCACCACTCGCGCATGTGGCACGCCGCGCTGGAGCGTGTGCAGTACGGCCCCGTGCCGGTCATCGCTGCGCTGCATGGTGCCGTGGTGGGCGGCGGCCTGGAGCTGGCCAGCGCCTGCCACATCCGCGTGGCCGACGAATCCACCTTCTACGCGCTGCCCGAAGGCTCGCGCGGCATCTTCGTGGGCGGTGGCGGCGCGGTGCGCATCCCCAAGCTCATCGGCGCTGCACGCATGACGGACATGATGCTCACCGGCCGCGTCTACAACGCGCAGGACGGCGAAAAGGTCGGCTTTGCCCAGTACCTCGTGCCCGAAGGCCAGGCCTTTGCCAAGGCCTTCGAGCTGGCCGTGCGCGTGGCGCAGAACGCCCCGCTGACCAACTACGCGCTGATGCACGCTCTGCCCCGCATTTCCGAGCAGCCCGCCGACCAAGGCTTCTTCACCGAAGCCATGATGGCGGCCATCGCCCAGAGCGCGCCCGAAGCCAAGTCCCGCCTCGCCGACTTCCTGGAAGGCCGCGCCGCCAAGGTCCGCAAGGACTGAGCCCGCCCCCAGTCACCCCTTGCCCCTGCTGGAATCCCTATGAGCGACCTCTCCACCCCCACCGCCCCGGCCCGCTACCGCCCCGTGACCTTCGGCGTGACCCGCGTCAGCCTGCGTGAAGGTGCACCGGGCGTGCGTTACCTGCAGGCGGACCTGCCCCTCGGCGCATTTGCCCGCCGCGTGACGGACTACCTGGTGCACTGGGCCGAGACCACGCCCGACCACAGCTTTCTGGCGCGCCGCGAGCAGCTGCCGGGCGGCAAGACGGGTGACTGGCAGCATGTGAGCTATGCCCAGGCGCTCGACGCCGCACGCAGCATCGGCCAGGCCCTGCTGGACCGCGGCCTGAACGCCGAGCGCCCGGTGGTGGTGCTGAGCGAGAACACGATCGAGCACGCGCTGCTGGCGCTGGGCTGCATCTATGCCGGCGTGCCCTACTGCCCCGTGTCGCCCGCCTACGCCACCGTGAGCCAGGACTACGACAAGCTGCGCCACGTCATCGACACCCTCACCCCCGGCCTGGTGTTTGCCGCCGACGGCGCGCGCTACGGCAAGGCCATTGCGGCCACCGTGGCGGCCGATGTCGAAGTGATCCTGGCCCAGGGCGCGCTGGAGGGCCGCAAGGCCGGCACGTTCCAGAGCCTGCGCCACACCACCGCCACCCCGGCGGTGGACGCGGCCATGCACGCCACCGGCCCCGGCACCATCGTGAAGTTCCTGTTCACCAGCGGCTCCACCAAGATGCCCAAGCCGGTCATCAACACCCAGCGCATGTGGTGCGCCAACCTGCAGCAGATCTCGCTGTCGCTGCCGGTGCTGGCCGAGGCATCGCCCGTGCTGGTGGACTGGCTGCCGTGGAACCACACCTTCGGCAGCAACCACAACTTCGGCCTCACGATGATGCACGGCGGCACGCTGTACATCGACGACGGCAAGCCCACCGCTGCGCTGATTGGCGAGACCCTGCGCAACCTGCGCGAGATCGCCCCCACGGTGTACTTCAACGTGCCCACCGGCTTTGAAATGATTGCCGAAGCCATGAAGACCGACGCCCAGCTGCGCGCCAACCTGCTGTCGCGCGTGCGCCTGTTCTTCTACTCGGGCGCCGGCCTGGCCCAGCCCGTGTGGGACAGCCTGCACGCCACGCAAGAGGCCGCCATTGGCGAGCGCATCGTGATGTGCACCGGCCTGGGCATGACCGAATCCGCCCCCTCGGCCATGTTCTGCAACAGCCCCGACGTGCGCTCCGGCCACATCGGCGCGCCTGTGCCCGGCATGGTGCTCAAGCTGGTGGAGGTGGACGGCAAGACCGAGGTGCGCTACCGCGGCCCCAACGTCACGCCCGGCTACTGGCGCTCCGATGCCGCCACACGCGATGCGTTTGACGACGAAGGCTACCTGTGCACCGGCGACGCCGTGAAGTGGATCGACGAGAACAACATCCACCGTGGCCTGGCGTTTGACGGCCGCATTGCCGAAGACTTCAAGCTCTCTACCGGCACCTTCGTGAGCGTGGGTCCCATGCGCGCCAAGATCATCGTGGCGGGCGCGCCCTACATCCAGGACGTGGTGCTCACCGGCCTGAACATGAAAGAAGTCGGCGCCCTGCTGTTCCCCTCCCCCGCCTGCCGCGAAGTCGCTGGCCTGGGCGCGGACGCCCCCTGGGCCGACGTGGTGGCCCACCCCGCCGTGCGCCAGCGCATCGAAGCCGTGCTGGACGGGCTGGCCCGCGAAGCCACCGGCAGCGCCAGCCGCGTGGCCCGCGCGCTGCTGATGGCCGAGCCACCCTCCATCGACAAGGGCGAGATCACCGACAAGGGCTCCGTCAACCAGCGCGCCGTGCTCAAGCACCGCGATGCGCTCGTCGCGGCCTTGCACGACGACACGGCACCGGGCATCCTCAAGCCCGGCGCCTGAACCCCACCCCGAACAGGACAGACCCACCATGCAGATTCAAGGACAAGCCGCCCTCGTGACCGGCGGCGCATCGGGCCTCGGCGAGGCCACCGCACGCGAACTGGCCCGCCTGGGCGCCAAGGTGGCCGTGCTCGACCGCAATGCCGAGCTGGCCGAAAAGGTCGCCGCCGACATTGGCGGCGTAGCGTGCCCCTGCGACATCACCGACGCCGCCAGCGTGACCGCCGCGCTGGAGAAGGCCGCCGCCGCCCACGGCCCGGCGCGCATCCTCATGAACGTGGCCGGCATTGGCAGCGCCAAGCGCGTGGTGCAGCGCGACGGCAGCGCCGCGCCGCTGGAAGACTTTGTGCGCGTGATCAACATCAACCTCATCGGCAGCTACAACGTGAGCCGCCTTTTTGCCGCCGCCTGCAGCAAGCTGCCCGTGCTGGACAACGGCGAGCGCGGTGTGATGATGTTCACCGCATCCGTCGCCGCCTTTGACGGCCAGGTGGGCCAGCAGGCCTACAGCGCCTCCAAGGCAGGTCTGGCCGGCATGACACTGCCCATGGCGCGCGACCTGGCGCAGCACGCCATCCGCGTGTGCACCGTGGCGCCCGGCCTGTTTGCCACGCCGCTGATGAAAGAGCTGCCCGAGGCAGTGCAACAGTCGCTGGCGGCCAGCATCCCCTTTCCGCCACGCCTGGGCAAACCCGAAGAGTTTGCCGAGCTGGCTTGCCATATCGTGACCAACGGCCACCTGAACGGCGAAGTCATTCGCCTGGATGGCGCCCTGCGCATGGCGCCCCGGTAAACGATCAGCGCCACACATCAGTAAATAACAAGAGGGCGCGAAAGCGCTCCAGCTTGACCCCCGAGATTTCCGTCAGACACACACCAGGAGACATCAGCATGACCACCACCCGCCGTCAATTTGTTCAGGCCCTTGGCGCCAGCGCCGCGCTGGGCGCCTTCCACCCCTTTGCCGCCCATGCCCAGGTGGACCAGGTGAAGGTGTACTTCGGCTTCCCCGCCGGCAGCTCGGGCGACACCGTGGCCCGCCGCGTGGCCGAGAAGTGGGCCGGCAGCGCGTTCAGCAAGAACCCTGGCGTGGTGGAAAACAAGCCCGGCGCGGGCGGCCGCATTGCGCTGGAGACGCTCAAAGCTGCGCCCGCAGACGGCTCGGTGCTGGCCGTGGCACAGGTGTCGGCCCTGGCCAACTACCCGCACATCTACAGCAAGATGAACTACACCGACAAGGACTTCGCGCCCGTGTCGATCGCAGCCATCATGCACCACGGCCTGGCCGTGGGCCCCATGGTGCCCGCCAGCGTGAAGAACGTGAAGGACTTCCTGGCCTGGGCCAAGGCCAACCCCAAGGACGCCAGCTACGGCTCGCCCGGTGCAGGCTCCACGCCCCACTTCCTGGGCGCGCTGCTGGGCATCAACAGCGGTGTGGACCTGCGCCATGTGCCTTACCGTGGCTCAATCCCTGGCGTGACGGACGTGGTGGGCGGCCAGGTGGCTGCCATGGTCACACCGCACGGCGACTTCATCGCCAACTACAAGGCCGGCAAGCTGCGCATCCTGGCCACCTCGGGCCCCAAGCGCTCCATCTACGTGCCGGATGTGCCCACGTTTGCCGAACAGGGCTTCCCTGAGCTGACCACTGAAGAATGGTTTGGCTTCTACGCCCCGGCCGCCACGCCCAAGCCGGTGATTGCCGCTGCCAACGCCGCCATCAACGCTGCGCTGAAGGAAAAGTCGGTCATCGACAGCCTGGCCATCGTGGGCCTGATGCCCCACGGCTCCACCCCTGAAGAACAGGCCCGCTGGCAAAAGGCCGAGTACGACAGCTGGGGCCCGCTGATCAAGAAGATCGGCTTCACCGCAGAGTCCTGATTTCCCCTGCGCCGCAGGTCCGGACTGGCACCCCAGTCCGGGCCGCCGCATGGCAAAAAAATAGAAGAAACAGCCGCTAGCGCCCAACTATCAAGCGCAAACAGCTACTAATAAGAGAGCAAACCATGCAAGCCCGCCAGACCCTTGCCGACATCCAGCACCTGCTGACCACCGTGCTGAAGGCGCCCACGCGCTGGCAGGGCCTGGCGCCGTTTGCGGATACCGACGGCGACCTGGCGGCCCAGGTGCTCGACGAGGCGGCCAAGTTTGTGGACAGCGCCATCGCCCCGCTGCAGCGCAGAGGCGACGAAGAAGGCTGCCGCTTTGACGGTGGACGCGTGCACACCCCCGCAGGTTTTCGCGATGCGTACCAGGCCTTCTGGCAAGCCGGCTGGCCGTCGCTGTCTTGCGCGCCCGACGATGGCGGCCAGGGCCTGCCTGCGGTGCTGGAGTGTGTGCTGTTTGAATGGCTGGCCGGCGCCAACCACGGCTGGACCATGGCCCCCGGCCTGCTGCACGGCGCGTACGAATGCATCAAGCACCACGCCAGCGACGAACTCAAGGCCCAGTACCTGGAGAAGGTCGCCACCGGCGAATGGCTGGCCACCATGTGCCTGACCGAAGCCCACGCCGGCAGCGACCTGGGCATGGTGCGCACACGCGGCGTGCCCCAGCCCGACGGCAGCGCGCGGGTGAACGGCAGCAAAATTTTTATCTCCGGCGGCGAACACGACCTGACGGACAACATCGTGCACCTGGTGCTGGCGCGCCTGCCCGATGCACCGGCGGGCCCCAAGGGCCTGTCGCTGTTCCTGGTGCCCAAGGTGCTTCAGGATGGAACACGCAACGCCGTGGTCTGCGAGCGCATCGAAGAAAAGATGGGCCTGCACGGCAGCCCCACCTGCGTGATGCGTTTTGACGACGCCACCGGCTGGCTGGTGGGCGAGCCCAACAAGGGCCTGAACGCCATGTTCGTGATGATGAACGCCGCCCGCCTGCACGTGGGCCTGCAAGGCATCGGCCTGCTGGAGGCCGCGTGGCAAAAGGCCAGCGCCTACGCCGCCGAGCGACGCCAGATGCGCGCCCCCGGCGCCAAAGACACCAGCCTCATTCAAGACCACCCCGCCATCCGCCGCATCCTGCACACGCAGCGCGCCTGGATCGACGGCGGCCGCGTGCTGGCCTACCACACGGCCCTGCAGCTCGATGTGGCCAAGCACAGCACCGACGCGGGCGAACGCGCTGCCGCGCAGCGCTGGTGCGCGCTGGTCACGCCCGTGCTCAAGGCTGCGCTCACCGACCAGGCCTTCCACGGCGCCAGCGCCTGCCTGCAGGTGTTTGGCGGCCACGGCTATGTGCGTGAATGGGGCATCGAGCAGATCGTGCGCGACGCGCGCGTGGCCATGATCTACGAGGGCACCAACGAGATCCAGGCCATCGACCTGCTGGTGCGCAAGGTGCTGGCCGATGGCGGCCAGGGCCTGGGCGCCCTGCTGGGCAGCCTGCCCGGCGCAGCACCCAGCGCCGCCGCCAGCGCGCGCCGCCATGCGCTGGTGGAGATCACGCAGACCCTGGCGATTGCCGCCCAGTCCGACCCCGAACTGCCCTACTGGGTGGCCGACGACTACCTGCGCGCCGTGGCGCTGGTGCTGCTGGAATGGGCCTGGGCCCAGATCGGCGCCGCCCGCCCCCACCGCGCGGAACAGTCCACCGCTGCCACAGACCGCTGGACCCCACCCGCCCAGGCCTTCGCCCAGTGGGTGCTGCCCGAATTCGACCTGCGCACCACCATCCTGCGCCAGCGCATTGCCCAGGCGTTTGAATTCAGGCCCCAGGAGGCCGCAAGCGCATGAACCATATGCGCCAACAGCTCCTGATTCAGTAGCAAAACACCTTCCATCGATCTCCCTCCCACAGCGTGTTGAGGCCGCGCTGAGGGCTGTCCTGCGCCTCGAAAAATCATAGGAGACAACACCATGCGCTTGAAGATGAGAAGAAACCGGATGCGTGCCCACCAACCCCTGGCGCTCTCGGCCGCAGCCGCCGCCTTGCTCATGGGCTGTGGCGGCTCGTCCGATGCCGCCCTGCCCCAGCTCTCCGCCGCCACACCGGCCACCCTGCAGTCGTGCGCCACGCTCGCCAGCAGCCTGGCGTTGCCCGACACGCGCATCACCTCGGCCGAGCAGGTGCCCGCAGGCCCCATCACCGTGCAGGGCGTGACCACCCAGGCGCCTGCGCACTGCCTCGTCAAAGGCAAGATGAAAGAGCGCACCGGCCCCGTAGACGGCGCCAGCTACGCCATCGGTTTTGAAATGCGCCTGCCCGTGGAGTGGAACGGCCGCTTTCTGCACCAGGCCAATGGCGGCCTGGACGGCAGCGTGGTCACCGCGCTAGGTTCGGTGAGCGGTGGCGCCCCCGTGGCGCCCGCCCTGGTGCAAGGCTTTGCGGTGCTCAGCTCTGACGCAGGCCACGGCGCGCCCACGCCCTTCTTTGGCGTGGACCCGCAGGCCCGGCTGGACTACGGCTACCAGGCCGTGGGCACCCTCACCCCCATGGCCAAGAACCTCATCAAGAGCGCCTACGGCAAGGCGCCCGACCGCTCGTACCTGGCCGGCTGCTCCAACGGCGGCCGCCACGCCATGGTGGGCGCATCGCGCTATGCCGACCAGTACGACGGCATCCTGGCGGGCAACCCCGGCTTTCACCTGCCCAAGGCCGCCACCACGCAGCTGTGGAAGGCCCAGCAATACGCCAAGGTATCCACCAAGGACGCAACCACCGGCCTGCCCGACCTGACCACCGCCGTGAGCCCGGCCGAGTTCAAGCTCATCGGCAGCAAGATCGTCGCCAAGTGCGACGCGCTGGACGGCGCGACCGACGGCCAGGTCAACGATGTGGCCGCCTGCCAGGCCGCCTTCAACCTGCAGACCGACGTGCCCACCTGCACCGGCTCGCGCGACGGCTCGTGCATCACCAGCGAGCAAAAGGGCGTGCTGGCCAGCATCTTTGCAGGCCCCAAGAACAGCAAGGGCGAAGCGCAGTACGCCGGCACCTGGTGGGACCCCGGCGTTGCGGGCGCCAACTTTGCGTCGTGGCACTTTGGCTCGCCCGCCACGCGTGACGCCGGTGCGGTGGCCTTCATCTTCACCTCGCCCCCATCCAGCGTGGCTGCGTTCACCGCCATCCCCGGCATGCAGTACGCGCTGAACTTCAGCATGGAGACCGACTACCCCAAGATGTTCGCCACCAACACCACCTACACCGAGTCGCCCTGGTCGTACATGACCCCGCCCAACGAGACGGACCTGAGCACCCTGAAGAACCGGGGCGCCAAGATGATCGTCTTCCACGGCGTGGCCGACGGCGTGTTCTCGCCCATGGACACCGCCAACTGGATGGACCGCCTGCAGGCCAACCACAGCGGCAAGGCCGACGCCTTTGCCCGCCTGTTCCTGGTGCCCGGCATGAACCACTGCTCCGGCGGCCCCGCCACCGACCAGTTCGACATGCTGGCCCCGCTGGTGGCCTGGGTGGAACAAGGCAAAGCCCCCGACAGCGTGACCGCCAAGGCACGCGGCGCAGGCGCCAACGTGGTCAACGCCGAGCTGCCCGCCAGCTGGTCCGCCAACCGCACCCGGCCGCTGTGCGTGTACCCCAAGGTGGCGCGGTACAACGGCACGGGGGATATCGAGAGCGCAAGCAGCTTCAGCTGCAAGTGATCAGTTCAGCGCTTGAAAAGCGGGAAGCCCGGCGCAAGCGGGCTTCCTTTTTTCATTTCCATTTACGCCTTGGCGCGAGGCTTCATGCGAAAGCTGACGCCCATGCGGTTGATGGCATTCATGGCGGCAATCGTGAGCGTCAGGTCCACCAGGTCCTTCTCTCCAAACACGGTCAGTGCGGCCGCATAGGCTTCATCAGAGGCGTGTGTCTCGCTCACGCGGGTCACCTCCTCGGCCCAGGCCAGCGCGGCGCGCTCCTGCTCGGAGAACAGATACGCCGCCTCATGCCACACAGGCACCAGCACCACCTTCTCCACCGACATCCCTTCGGCCAGCAGGTCACGCGTGTGGATGTCGATGCAGTGCGCGCACCCGTTGATCTGCGACACGCGCAGAAAGACCAAGTGCGTCAGCAAGCTGGGCAGGCCTGTGCCTTGGGTGACGAAGTGGTGCAGCGTCCCGATGGCCTTGGCACCCTCGGGCGATACGTTGAACCAGACAGCGCGATTCATACAGCAGTTCCTTAACATTGAATGTTGGGCGGAGGGCGATATCGGCCTCCTGCTACCAAGACGTGTGATGTGAGGGTGTTGTGACAGATGGTGAAGAGATGGGTGCAGACCGCTCCGTAGTCATCTGGCAAGAACACGGCAAGGCACCTGGCAACGTGGCGGCAAAGGCACGCGGCGCAGGCGCCGATCTGGTCAATACCGGGCGGTCCGCCAGTTTGTCTGCTAACCACACCCGGCCGCTGTTTCCACTCGAACTTGGGACCTGCAACGGGTCGGGCGACGCGGAGAGTGCGATCAGTTTTCGCTGCAAGTGATGTGGGATTGATTGAATAGAAGTCCTGACGCGTCCGGTGCTGCAGTTTCCAGACTTGAAGTCCCAGGCTACACACTCTCAAGAAGCCATTCGCGCCGATTCGTTGTCTGCTTTGCAGCGGTTACTGCCGGCTGGAACGCTTGACGGCTGCGGCTGATCTCGGCCAGAAAGCGGACAAAAAAAGCCCTGCATGACGGGGATTGCATTGGCCACGATGCCAAGCAGATCACGACCTTGTTGCTGGAAACCAGCGATACAAGGCGCGCCACCAAAGTAGATCCAGAATCCCAATCGGAAGTCGCTGCCAATAGAAAATATCCAGAGGGATCTGCTGCGTTGAATGCATGAATCAAGGTTTCGACAGAGTCCGAGGAGTCGGAAGTCGGAACGACGCGCGTACAGAAAGCAGACCCCAGTCCTGCACTCTGCACGCGCCACCTTCCCAGGCGCTTGCCCTGTCAGTCCAGAGAAATGCCGCGCTCACGGATCAGGCGGGGCCAGTACTGGCTTTCCTGTGACCAGTGCTTCTGCATGGCGGCGGCGTCAGACGGTGTGGGCTCGATGCCCATCGTCGTGAACTGGGCTCGTACAGGTTCGGACTGGATGGCCTTCTGCAGCTCCACGCTGAGTTTGGCCACAACGTCCTTCGGCGTAGCGGAAGGCACGACCAGCCCTTGCCATGCCACGGCCTCAACGTCGGTATAGCCCAGTTCCATAAGCGATGGCACGTCAGGCAACGCAGCCAAGCGGGACTTGGAAAACGTCGCCAGCGGCTTGAGCTTGCCAGCCTTGATCATCTGCATGCCAGCGGCTGAGTCCACCACCATCAAAGGCAGTTGCCCGCCCACCACGTCCTGGATGGCCGGAGCCGCGCCGCGGTAGGCGATGTGGACCATATCCAGCTTGGCACGTGACTTCAGCATCTCCATGGCCAGGTGGTGGGGGCTCCCAACGCCGGGCGAGCCAAAACTGAGTTTTCCAGGGTTGGCCTTGGCGGCCTCCAGTAGAGCCTTCACGTCGGCGTAGCCTGCGTTCGGGTTCACTGCCAGCAGCAGCGGGAACCGCGCCATCATGCCCACAGCCGTGAAATCCTTTTGCGGATCGTAGGAGAGCTTCTTGAACAACGCGGTATTGAAAACGAGGGTACCGTTGTCGGCGGTGAAAACGGTGTAACCATCCCCCGGTGACTTGGCCACGTTCTCGGCACCGATGACGGTGGCGCCACCGGGCTTGTTGTCGATGAGCACCGATTGGCCTAGCTGCGCCGAAAGCTGAGTGCCTACCGCACGCGCCAACGCGTCAGAGCCACCACCAGCGGCATACGCGACAACCCAGCGCACGGGTTTGGAAGGGTAGGCATCGGCCTGAGCCAGGCCGCAATAGGCACTGGCCAAGACGGCAGCACCAATCAAAAGGGAGCGTCGATTGCTCATGAATGTCTCCTGTAATAGTAAGGACGTGGTGAAAACGGTGAGGTGATATGGCGGGATCTCAGTGGGGCGTAGTCGTCGCGCTGGCGATCCGTGCTTCCACTAGGCGTACCAGACGCAGCAGGGTGCGGGTGCAAGGCACAGGAATGCCACTACGCTCTGCAGCAGCAACGACAGCCCCATTGATGGCTTCAACCTCGGTCTTGCGGCCTGCAAGAACGTCTTGCAGCATGGAGGGCTTGTGGCCGACGTGGCGGGAGATGGCATCGGTCACCCGGGCCGCGCACGCATCTTGGTCCACCGCGATTCCCTGGGCTTGAGCGACTGCCAGGACCTCTTCCACGACGGAATAGGCTAGGTCGTATCCATCATTGATGACGCCAAGCTGGTCCACGGTGCAGTGGCTCACAGCGCAGATGCTGTTCAGCGCGGCATTGAAAGCCACCTTCTCCCAGATGGCGGTCCACACCGCGGGGTCGGCAGTGCAAGCCAGCCCGGCGTCAACGAGGGCCTGCACGACCTTGGCGAGCATTGGATGCTCGCTGCCGTCGGCCGACATGAGCCGCACAACGCCCTGACCATGGGAATGCACGTAGCCCGGCCCCACCAGATCCGCCGGCCATGTGGTCACGCCGATCAAGATACGGCTTGGTGCCACATGGCGCTGGATGACTTCCACGTTACCAAGGCCGTTCTGCAGCGACAGCACATGGGTGTCCGCCCCGATCAGGTGTGCTACTCCCGCTAGCGCGCTGGCGGTGTGCAGGGTCTTGGTAAACACCAGCATGAGATCCGGTGACCCCTCGGCTTGGGAGGGCTGGCAGGCTTGCAAAGCATGGATATGGCGATCACCATCATCAGTATGCAAACGAAGACCATTTGCCCGAATGGCTTCCAGGTGTGCAACGTTCACATCGATCAAGGTCACGGAATGGCCTCGCTCTGCGAGCAGACCTCCGAACAGCGAGCCCATGGCTCCGGCGCCAACGATAGCGATCTTCATGTCTCGCGACCTGCTGACAGTGGGCTCGTGCCACGGGTGGGTGTATTGCTGCTTGGGTGGCATGGGGGGCGTGAGGAGGTCATTACTTGCGCCTTCTGTAGAAACTTGGATTGACCGTCTGTCGCAATTCCGGGGGGAATCAGAACGGGTAATGCCGCGCCGTGGTCTGCATCGTGATCCAGCGCAGATCGGTGAAGGCCTCGATGCCGGCGCGTCCGCCAAAGCGGCCCCAGCCACTGGCCTTGACGCCGCCAAACGGCATCTGGGCTTCATCGTGCACGGTGGGGCCGTTGATGTGACAGATGCCCGATTCGATTCTCTGCGCCACACGCCAGCCGCGCGCAGTGTCGGCCGTGAACACGGCCGCCGACAGGCCGAAGGCGTTGTCATTGGCACAGGCAATGGCGGCTTCCTCGCCGTCCACTCGCACGATGGCCTTCACGGGAGCAAAGGTTTCCTCGCTGTAGATGCGCATCGCGGGAGTCACGTTGTCGAGCAAGGTGGCGGGCATCAGCGTGTTGTCGGCCTTGCCGCCGCAAACCAGTGTTGCGCCTTTGGCCAGGGCGTCGTCGATGAGCTCGTTGACACGGTGCACCGTGCGCGTGTCCACCACCGACCCCAGCACCACCGGCCCCTTGCGCGGATCGCCCAGCGGCAGGGCCTGGGCCTTGGCGGCCAGCTTGGAGACAAAGGCATCAGCGATTTTCTGATCCACCACGATGCGCTCGGTGGACATGCAGATCTGCCCGGAGTTGGCGAAGGCGCCGAAGGCTGCGCCGTTCACAGCCGCGTCCAGATCGGCATCGTCCAGCACGAGCAGCGGGGCCTTTCCACCCAGTTCCAGCACCGAGGGCTTGAGGTGGAAAGCGCAGCGCGCGGCGATGATGCGCCCCACGTGCGTGGAGCCCGTGAAGTTCACACGTTTGACCGCAGGGTGGGCGATCATGGCCTCCACCACCTCTGCCGCGTCCTCCGGCGCATTGGTCACGAAATTGACCACGCCAGGCGGCAGGCCAGCCTCCTGCAATGACTGGATGATCAACCCGTGGGTGGCTGGGCACAGCTCACTGCCCTTGAGCACCACGGTGTTGCCACAGGCAAGTGGCGTGGCCACGGCGCGCACGCCCAGGATTACCGGAGCGTTCCAAGGTGCCATGCCAAGAACCACGCCAGCAGCCTGCCGCGTGCCCAGGGCCAGGCTGCCCGGCACATTGGAGGGAATGACCTCGCCACTGATTTGGGTGGTGAGTGAAGCAGCCTCTACCAGCATGTCCGCAGCCAGGTGCACGTTGAAGCCGGCCCAAATGCCTGAGGCGCCGATCTCCGCCGCCATCGCCGCCGCGAAATCGGCGGCCTTCGCTTCAAGGGAGTGTGCGGCTTTGAGAAGCAGCGCTCGCCGCTCGCCGGGCGATGTCTGGGACCAGGCGGGGAAGGCAGCAGCGGCAGCCTCAACGGCGGCCACGGCATCTTGCGGGGTGGCGGCAGGTGCGGTGGTGGCCACCTGGCCGTCCAGCGGATTGGTACGGTTGAACGTGGCGCCGTTGCTGGCTGTTCGTTCAGCTCCGTTGATCAGCATCGTGATGGTTGTGTTCATGTCGTGTCTCCTGGTTTTAGGGGTGGGGTGCACAAGGCAGTGGCAATAGGTTCAAGTCACTACGAGTTCGATCAGGCAAGGGCCTGTGGCGGTGAGAGCGGCTCGCAGGTTGTCCGCCAGCTGCGATGGGTCACCAACCCGTGTGGCTGACAATCCCTGGCCGCGCGCTAGCGATACGAAGTCGAGGTCGGGCAGGTCCGTGCCGGCGGGTTTTTCGCCCGGCGCAAAGCCGAAGACCGGAGCGAAATCCTGCAACGCTGCATAGCGGCGGTTGTTCAGGATCACGAAGGTGATGGGCAGGTCCAGCTGTGCCGCGGTGTAGAGGGCCTGGATGGAGTACATGCTGGAGCCATCACCGATGAGCGCGATGGTGCGGCCTGCCATGCCTTTGCGCTGGCGACCCAGTGCAACACCCACTGCGGCCGGCATGCCGTAGCCCAGACCGCCGCTGGCCATGGTGTAAAAGCTTTCTGCGCCCGACATGGGTAACCGCACCTGCATCACGCCGCGCGAACCAGGTGCCTCCTCCACCACCACGTCATCTTCGTGTCGCACGTCGTTGAGCACCTGGAGCGCATAGGCGACCTCCATGGGGCTGCTGGCGGCTGCGGGCTCAGGGCGAGCAACCGCTGGGGGCAGCGTGCGCTTCGGTGGGTTGGATGCCTGCAGCAATTCGCCCACGGTCAGGTGCAAGCTGGCCACCAGGCTGTTGCCGGTGGGCGTCCAGGCCGCCATCTGGGGGTCGTCCACGATTTGCCACAGTGACGCCCCCTCAGGAAGATGCGGGCCCAGCCCTTCAACGTGGTACAGAAATGCAGGCGCACCCAGCACCAGCACCAGATCGTGACCGGCCAGCTTCTCGACAATGCGCTCGCGCATGGCGGGCAGAAAGCCGCCAAACAGCCGGTGGGTTTCTGGAAAGGCGCAACGCGCACTCATGGGTGCGGTGTAAACCGCTGCGCAATGGCGCTCGGCCAGCTCCACCACCAAGTCCATCGCGCTGTCGCGGTCCACCCCGGTGCCAGCCACAATGGCCGGTCGCTGCGCGCGGTTGAGCACTTCAGCCAACTGCCCCAGCATGGCGGGGTCAGGGGCAATGCTGCGGCTGACTTGGCGCGGCTCCACACAGTCTGCGGGCCGATCCCAGTCATCCGCCGGGATGGACACGAACACCGGCCCGCGAGGGGCCTGCATTGCGATGTGATAGGCCCGCGCCAGGGCGAGCGGCACGTCCTCGGCCCGTGCGGGCTCGCACGCCCACTTGACGTAGGGCTTGGGCAGATCGGTGGCCTGCGTGGCCGAGAGGAAAGGGTCAAAAGGCAGGATGGCGCGCGCCTGCTGGCCGGCTGTGACGATGAGCGGCGTCTGATTTTTGAACGCGGTGAAGATGTTGCCCATGGCATGGCCCACACCGGCGGCGGCGTGCAGGTTGACCAGCGCGGCATTGCCCGTGGCCTGCGCATACCCATCGGCCATGCCCACCACCACGGACTCCTGCAATCCCAGCACATAGCGGAAGTCGCTAGGGAAGTCCCGGAACATAGGCAGCTCTGTGGAGCCAGGGTTGCCAAAGATCGTGTCGATCTGTAGGTCCCGCATCAAGCGGAAGAAGGCGTCCCGTACGGTCGGTTGCTGTGGCGCGTCGGTTGGCATGGCGTCGTGATCTGCTGCGGTTGTCATGAGCGGCGAGTTTCGGGAGATTCGAGAAATTCGACAACAATATGCACTTACTAAATGCTATTGGTTAATCAAATAATGGACTTCATCGACTTGAACCTGCTGCGGGTGTTCGACGTCATCTATCGCACCCGCAACGTGAGCCGTGCCGCCGAGCAGTTAGGCATGTCTCAGCCATCCACAAGCCAAGCGCTCACCAGGCTGCGCCTCACTTTGAGCGACCCCCTGTTCGAGCGCACACGCAACGGAATGAGGCCCACACCGAGAGCCGATGACCTGGCCCAGTTTGTTCAGATGGGCCTGGCCCAACTGGATGCAGGGGTTGCATCGGACACAGTGTTTGATCCGTTGAAATCAACCGCAGAATTGCGCATCCATCTCACCGACATCGGTGAAGCGCGTTTCCTGCCAAGCCTGATGGCGGAGATTCGGCGAAAAGCTCCCGGCATCCACGTGGATGCAAGCACGTGGCAGCAGTCGCAGATCGCGACAGCGTTGGACAACGGCGATATCCACCTCGCCATCGGCTTTCTTCCCGAGTTGAAAAGTTCGGCACACGAAAAGTTGCTGGCAGATCGCTATGTCTTACTCTTGCGCACCGGGCATCCAGCCACAGCGCTACTCAAGCGCAATGCGTTGACTATGAAAAGAATGCAGACGATGGATCTTGTCGCGGTGCGCTCGCACACGCAGACCCTTCAAATGCTGAAGACGGCAAACCTGGAAAGACAGATCAAGCTGACAACCTCGACTTTCCTGGCGCTTCCAGGGATCGTTAGGAACACCAATCTGGCAGCACTGATGCCTCTGGCCATTGCGCGCGATTTTTTGCCGCAAGAAGAATTCACTCTTCTCGATACCGATTTCCCGGCGAACCAGTTCACTGTATCGGTGCACTGGAGTCGTCGGCACGAACACTCCCAGCTGGTTCGATGGGCGAAGAGAGTCGTTGTGGACTTGTTCAAGACTTTGTGAAAGTACTGGCAGTTGCCAACGGCGGCTTCATGGCTTGAAGCTGCAAGAAAGTTCCATTTGGCGGTTGACTGCAATCAGCCTTAAGCAACCGGTCCACGGCGCTGAGGCTGTGCAAATCATGGCCTGGGTAAGGCTGAACTCCCGAGCTGAGGTGGTTCGTACCTGGTTGGATTGATGCAGCCAAGAACGTCCCAGCAATCAGCGCCTATCCGATGCGTCCAGTGCCCGTCCGGACAATCCTTGACGCTTGCTAGCTTCTTCTTTCGCCTTCTTCCCTTGGTCGTGATGCCACTTGATGGCGTAGAACATGCAAGTGCCAAACACGAGCACTTTGAAGGTAATAAAGACTATCGGGACCCAATCCATTTGTGATGGCTTTCCTGGTTGCTAATGGGCGCCCACCACAGTCCAGTGCGCGCCTCAAAACGCTGCGTCAGCAGCTTCATCGTGTTCAAGCCATCGTCGATTTGCACACCGACACCACGGGGCCAATGATCTGAAAACTTGATGCGATGCTATCGGGCCCGCCGTGCGGGCGTAAGCATCAGTTCTGCCTAAATTTTGCGTAGCAGATGAATATTGCCGTGCGGGGCGGCTGCATGAAAAGCGGCGTTGGAATGAGGTTCGCATGGAGCCGCAGTGCGCAGGCCGTAGGGCGCGCCGCGTGAGCAGACGGAGCGCCGCTTGCACACAACGCCGACCGGGCACATACAAAAAAGGCCTGCATGAGAGAACCCCATGCAGGCCTTTGATTGGGTGTCAGTGCTATTGCTGGGTGACTAGAACGGCAACCCCACATAGTTCTCCGCCAGCGACCCCAGTGCCTTCTCGGACGAGAACAGGTACGCCAGATCCGTGTCCTGCAGCTTCTGGTCGTAGGCAATCGAATCCGGGAAGGTGTGCAGCATGGTCGTCATCCACCACGAGAAGCGCTGGGCCTTCCACACGCGGGCCAGGGCTTTTTCAGAGTATTTGTCGAGGCCGGTGCTGTCGCCATCCTTGTAGTGCGCCACCATGGCGTGGTAAAGGTAGTAGATGTCGGATGCCGCGCTGTTCAGGCCCCGTGCGCCGGTGGGCGGCACGATGTGGGCGGCGTCGCCGGCCAGGAACAGGTTGCCGTAGCGCATGGGCTCGGCCACGAAGGAGCGCAGGGGGGCGATGGACTTCTCGATGGAGGGGCCGGTGATGAGTTGGGCAGCCACCTCGGCGGGCAGGCGGCGTTTCAGCTCGGCCCAGAAGGCTTCGTCGGACCAGTCTTCCACGTTGTCGGTCAGCGGCACCTGGATGTAGTAGCGGCTCAGCACCTGCGAGCGCAGCGAACACAGCGCAAAGCCGCGTTCGTGCTTGGCGTAGATCAGCTCGGGCGAGACGGGCTTGGTGCGCGAGAGCACGCCCAGCCAGCCGAAGGGGTAGACCTTTTCATACTCCTTGAGCACGTCGCGCGGGATGGACTTGCGGCTCACGCCGTGGAAGCCGTCGGCGCCGATGACAAAGTCGCAGTCGATGCGCACCACTTCGTCGCCACTGCGGTAGGTCACGTACGGGTTGGCGCTTTTCAGGTCGTGGGGCTGCACGTCTTCGGCGTTGTGGATGACGACGCCCTTCATGCGGTCACGCGCTTCGTACAGGTCGCGCGTCAGCTCGGTCTGGCCGTACACCACGACGGAGCTACCGCCGCTGTACTTGTGCAAATCGACCCGGTCCATTTTTCCGTCGTGGGCAATGATGAAGCCGTCGTGGATCTCGCCTTCCTTGTCCATGCGGTCGCCGCACTGTGCCTCGCGCATCAACGCAGCAAAGCCGTGCTCCAGCACGCCAGCGCGGATGCGGCCCAGCACGTATTCGCGGCTTTGGCGCTCCAGCACGATGGTGTCGATGCCCTTGAGGTGCAAGAGCTGCGAGAGCATGAGGCCCGAGGGGCCTCCGCCGATGATGCAAACCTGGGTTTTCATAGCGTCTCCAGTAGTGGTTGGTGTGTTCATGACATGGGTCAAACGGACCACCCAAAGATACGTGGCACAGTCGCCGCGTTGAATGGACGGATGGAGCCAGAACATGCACTTTTCGAACATCGATGGCATCCGCTCGTACAGCCTGTTTGGCGAGTCGCAGCACCTGCCCGATGTGCTGCACTGCGAGACGATTGCCGAGCGGTCGGCGTTGCACGACTGGGAGCTGGCGCCGCACCGGCACACGCGGCTGCACCAGGTGCTGCTGATCACCTCGGGCGGGGGCGTGGCGCACCTGGATGGCGAGCGGGTGCCTCTGTTTGCCGGTGCACTCATCAACGTGCCGCAGGGGCATGTGCATGCATTCCGCTTTACGCAGCACACGCAGGGCTGGGTGGCCACGCTGGCCGATGAATTGATGGACGAGATTTTTGTGCGCGTGGGCGATGTGCGGCGCGACCTGGCGCGGCCCGCCGTGGCGCCCGCGCCGCCGGAGCTGCACCAGGCCATGGGCCAGGTCTGGCAGGAGTTCTCGGGCCGCGCAAAGGCGCGTGCGCTGGTGCTGCGGGGCCTGAGCGCCACGCTGCTGGGCTGGGTGGCGCGCGCGATGGAAGACCACAGCCCGGGCGATGCAGCAGCGCCAGAGTCCAGCCTGGTGCAGCGGCTGGAGACGCTGATCGAGGCGCACTTTCTGGAGCACTGGCAGGTGGCCGACTACGCGCGGGCGCTGGCCGTGTCACCCACGCACCTGAGCCGCGTGGCGCGGGCTGCCACGGGCGTGTCGGCCCAGCGGCTGATTGAGGCACGGCTGATGCGCGAGGCGCGACGCAACCTGGCCTACACCCACCTGGGCGTGGCCACGATTGCCTACACGCTGGGCTATGCCGACCCGGCGTACTTCACCCGCGCCTTCACGCGCGATGCGGGCCTGTCGCCGCGTGCGTTTCGGGCGCAGGTGGCGGCGTCGGCGCCCAAACCGGCAATGTGATGCCGGGTGACAGGCTGCTGACACTCCGCTGTCAGCAGCCCCCGCTCACCATCGGGGCTTCTTTCTTTCCATCACCCATTGAACGACAAGGAGCCTTTCATGAAAAACGCCATCGCCTGGTTTGAGATCCCCACCACCCAGCTGGACCGCGCCCAGGCCTTTTACGAGGCCGTGCTGGGCCAGCCCATGCGCCGCGAGAACATGGGCCCGAGCGAAGGCGCCGTGTTTGCCTACGACCCCGAGGCCGATGGCGCGGGCGGCGCGCTGATGATGGGCCCCACGGCGCCCCAGGTGTCGGGCAGCGGCACGCTGGTGTACCTGGACGCATCGCCCTCCCTCGACGCTGCGCTGGACCGTGCGGTGGCCCAGGGCGGCCGCGTGGCCCTGCCGCGCCAGGCGCTGCCGCCGGGCATGGGCTTCTTTGCGCACATCCACGACCTGGATGGCAACCGTGTCGGGCTGCATGCGCCCGATTGAGACCTGGCGCCGATCCCTCTCACCGAAAGGAGCCCCATGGAAACACAGGAACTGCACCGAGGCCGGCTGATCGACCACATCCAGCTCGTGGTGCGCGACCTCGCCGCCAGCCGCAGGTTCTACGCGGCCGTGTTCGACGCACTGAACGTGCCCATGGGCGGCACGGCCGAGGACTACTTCTGGGCGGATGAGCTGTTTGTCTCCACCGCCGACAGCGTGGCCGCGCAAGGGCACCTGACAGGCCGGCACCACTTGGCCTTCCAGGCGCAGGACCGGGCGATGGTGGATGCCTTCTACCGCGCTGCGCTGGCCCACGGCGGCACCGACAACGGCGCGCCGGGCGAGCGGGCTTACCACCCCGGCTACTACGCGGCGTTTGTGCTGGACCCGGATGGGAACAACATCGAGGCCGTGTTCCATGGCGACGCGCAGCGCAGTGCGGCGTCGGTGAAGATCACGTTCTGAGCGTGTGGGTCAGCCCGCCTCCGGGCGGGCCAGGCCGCGCAGCGGGATGGGCGTGGAGAACACGATGGACGTGCGCGTTTCGCCATAGCCATTGATGTCGCCCAGAAAGCGCTCCAGGTCGGGCAGGTCGCGCGCCACGACCTGCATCACATACGAGTCGTTGCCGCTGACGTGGTGGCATTCGAGCACCTGGGGCGACTGGCGCAGCTTGTCGATCAGCGCCTTCTTGCCGGGCTGCGGCACATTGATGCCCACCACGGCGCGCACGCCGTAGCCGACCTTGGCGGGGTCGATGTCGGCATGCACGCCACGCACCACGCCCACTTCCTGCAAACGCCGCAGACGCTCCAGCGTGGCGGGCACCGACAGGCCCACGGCCTCGGCCAGTTCCTTGAGCGAGGCACGGCCATCGGCCTGCAGTGCGCTGATCAGGCGCCAGGCTTTGTCATCGACTTCCATACAAGCCTTTATCGATTGGCACAGAAAAAAACGAAACCCAATGCGGGATTCGCCGAATTTTCTGCATTCTCTACCGCCAGACGCCGCTCTAGCATCGGTGCATGGACTTCACTTCAATCACCGTGTTTCTGCAAGCCGCCGTCATCGGCGTGCTCATTGCGGCCCCTGTGGGCCCCATTGGCGTGCTGACGATGCAACGCACCCTGGAGCGGGGCCTGGCGGCCGGGCTGGCCACGGGCCTGGGCGCCGCTGCGGCCGATGCGGTGTATGGCGCCGTGGGCGCCTTTAGCGTGCGCTGGCTCATCGATGGGCTGACGCAGGCCAGGACCCCGCTGGCGCTGGGCGGCGGCGCATTGCTGCTGGTGCTGGCCTGGCGCACCTGGCACGCGCCGGTGGCCCACACCGCCGCCCCGGCGCGCGACGCACGGGGCATGCTGGGCCTGGCGGCGGGCACGTTTGCGCTGACGCTGGCCAACCCGGCCACCATCGTGTCGTTCATTGCGGTGTTTGGCTCGCTCGGCGGCGGCCGGCCCAGCCTGCCGTCGCCGCTGTGGATGGTGGCGGGCGTGCTGGTGGGCTCTGCCGCCTGGTGGCTGCTGCTGACCAGTGCAATTGCCTATCAGCGGCAGCGCTTTACCCCCGCCTGGCGCCAGCGCATCAACCGGGCATCGGCCTTGCTGCTGGGCGGGTTTGCGTTGTGGCAGTGGGGGCAGCTGGTCTGAGGCTTTGAGTTACGCACAGGGATGCTGCAAAGGTACTGACACTGCGGTGTCAGCAGCAGGCCTGCACCATCGGTGGCTTCTTGGACCCGGAGCTTTTCTCATGACCGACGCCCTGCTGCAACACCCCCTTTGGCCGGATGCCGAGCCCGCGCGCAACGACATGCCCCTGTCAGCAGCGCCCTCCGCAGCCGCCACCCGCCGCAACTGGATCGCGGTGGCCTGCGCCCAGCACGCCCGCCGGGGCTGCGCCACGCCGGGCGCGGGCTACATGCAGGTGTGCCATGGCAAGATGGCGCCGCTGCAGCGCATACGCCCCGGCGACCGCGTGGCGTACTACGCGCCCACGGTGACCATGGGCGGCAAGGACCGGCTGCAGGCGTTTGTTTCCATCGGCATCGTGTTGCCGGGCGCCCCCTATGCGTTTGACATGGGCGGCGGGTTTGTGCCGTCGCGGCGGGACGTAGCCTATGTGCCTGCGCGTGAGGCAGCGATTGCGCCGCTGCTGGACGACTTCGAGTTTGTGGACGACCGCCAGCGCTGGGGCAGCAAGTTCCGCTTTGGGCTGTTTGCCATCAGCGACCACGACATGCGCCTGATTGCGCAGGCGATGCAGGCCGAGCTGCAATTACTACATTTTTGATAGCACCTCAGGCAATGGGCACTAGCGCGTCCGGCCCAAAAGGCCCCAAACGGATTGCGAACGGCCCCGTGGGGCCCTTGAACAGCCCCGCAGGCGGGCGTCAGCACACCGCCATCAGCGTGTCCACCACCCGGCGTTGGGCGGCAGTCAGGGCGGTATAGCCTTCACGCAGCAGTCGCAGCACGATCGCGTGGATTTCAATTTCGCTAGCGGGCATGGTCTTCTCCTTGAACGGCAACAGTGGGCGGCCGCCACGTGGCTGGCCGATGACATGGGCACCTGGCGGGCGCCCGGGCCGGCCCCACCATGGACCAAGCCCCGATGCCACTGTGCCGAGGTGGCAACGCAGGCGGTAGCGCGATAAACGGGGAAGTTCGCGGCTTTTTTCGCGCGCCGCTCTACAACCAAGGGGCTTATGGAGAAGTGGCCCCGGGCACGTAGGCGTCGATGACCGGCGGCTCGCTGTCCCCCGCTGCGGTGCGGGCCAGCTTGAACCAGGTCCAGGTCTCCACATCGGGTGCGTCGTAGCTGCCGTAGGACTGCCCGCCCCACGAAAAGTACGAGCCCTTGTTACCCGTGCTAAGGGTGCGCTTGCCCACGGCCAGGCCGCCGTCTTTGAGCAGCGCCAGCCGGAACCCCTGCAGCTTGCCAGAGGCCCCCGGCTCGTTGCCGGACGGCGCGGTCTGCGGAGCCAGATCGAGCATGCCGGCGCTGCAGCGGGCCTGCGCGCCGCTGTAGGTGACCAGGCTCCACTGCCGGGTGAGCGAGGTGCGCACGTTGCGCGCACGGTTGATGGTGCGCGTGCGCAGCGTGGTTTCGCCGCGCTGCTGCCGCACCCAGACCTGCATCTCGGCCGAGCCGGTAAAAAACGGCAGGCTGCCCCGCACACCCACAGGCTCGACCGGCGGCCAGGCGTACACGCCTTGCAGGGACGGGCAGCCGAACCAGCTGCTCTGCGCCGGGCCAAACGCCGGGGGCGGCTTGGGCGACCCCTGCACGTCCGGCCCGCAGGCCGTGAGGGCCAGGCAACACAGGGCCAGCGTTGCCGCCCCGCCGATGCGCTGCACGCGCCGGTGTGGTGTGCGCACGGCGCTGTGCGATGGCGAGGGGACGGCAGGTGTCATGGTGTCTGGGCGGTGATGCAGCACGATTGTCGGGCTGAACACGGGGCCTGCGGATGATCCATTTGCTCCAATTTTGATAGCTGCTCGCGCATTTTCCACTAGCGCATCAGCACCAAAAGGCTTCAAACCGTGCTGACGATCCCCCAGACATGGCCTGGAGGGTCGTCAGAACCGTCTAAGAGCCGCTCTAAGGATGCGCAGGCCCCGCCCGCACGCGGGCCAGCGCCTCGGGCACATCGCGCCACGCCGGGCGGCCGGGGGCGTAGCGCTGGCGCATGTAGCCCGCCAGCTCGGTGATCTGCGCGTCGCTGAGCGCGTGGCCGAAGCCGGGCATGAAGCCGATGTCCCGCGCGGCGGGCTCGTGGATGCCGTGCACGATGACCTGCAGCAGGTTGTCGGGCCGGTCGCTGTGCAGGTTGCTGTTGAGCGCCAGGGGCACGTTCACACCGAGCAGCTTGGGGCCGTCGCCGTCGTGGTGGCAGGCGGCGCAAGCACCGTTGAACAGGCGCTGGGCCTGGCCGGGCTGCGGGGCCAGCGCGGCGGCCTGGGCCACGGCGGCTTGGGCGCGCTGTTGTGGGTCTGACACAGGCTGTGTGGCTGGCTGGGTAGCAGCGTCCGTCGCGGTGAACGAGGCCAGGTAACTCGCCATGGCGCGAATGTCGTCGTCAGGCAAGTGGGCCAGCTCGCGTACCACAGGCGCCATGGGGCCAGAGGCGCTGCCGTGCTGCGGGCTGTGGCCGTGGCGCAGGTAGCCGTACAGCGCATCGGCCGTCCAGGGCACGGGCGCCTTCGACAGGCCGGTGAGCGCAGGTGCCTCCCAGCCATCAATCATGGCGCCCGAGAGGAACGCCGCCCCGCCCTGCTCCGCGCCCAGCGCATTGCGCGGCGTGTGGCAGGCGCCGCAGTGGCCCACGCCCTGCACCAGGTAGGCGCCCCGGTTCCATTCGGGCGGGCGTGTCGTGTCTGGCTTGAACGGCGTGGCGTCGTGAAACAGCGCGTTCCAGCCTGCCATGAGGGGGCGCACGCTGAACGGGAAGGTCAACTCGGTCTTCGGCACCTCGGCCCGGACGGCAGGCTGCACCATGAGGTAGGCGTACAGCGCCGTGAGGTCGTCGTCGCTCATCTTGGCGAACGAGGTGTAGGGGAACGCGGGGTACAGGTGCTTGCCATCGCGCGAAATGCCTTCGCGCATGGCGCGCTGGAAGGCGCTGAAGGACCACTGGCCGATGCCGGTCTCGGCGTCGGGCGTGAGGTTGGTGGTGTAGACCTTGCCGAATGGCGTTTCCATGGCGCGGCCACCCGTGTTGGGCGTGCCGCCCGGTGCGGTGTGGCACACCGCGCAGTCACCTGCAGCGGCCAGCAGGCGGCCGCGTTCGATGGTGGCGGCGTTGTAGACCGACACGCCCGCCGTCTGCACCACGGGCGCGATGGAGGGGCGCCAGCCCAGCAGCGCTGCGCCCATGGCGATGCCACCGGCGACCAGGGCCAAGGCGCGTGCCCAGGGGCTGCGTTTGGTGGGCCACGTGGCGCTGGCGGGCACGGTGGGTGCGGGCAGCTCCAGCGTGGGCAAAACCTCGGCCTGCTCAGTGGGTGGGGTGCTGCCTGTGGCCGCCTGGCCCGCGCCACCAGGCAGGGGGTTGAGCCCGGCGCGCACCACCTCGGGCGTGAACGGCGGCGCACGAAAGCGCACGCCCGTCGCATCAAAAATCGCGTTGGCAATCGCCGCCGTGCCCGGCACGGACGACGACTCGCCCGAGCCCAGCGGCGCCTCGTCCTGCCGGGGCATGTGCATGACCTCGATGACCGGCACTTCGCGAAAGCTCAGGATGGGGTAGCTGCCCCATTCGCGGTTGTCCACAGCCTGTTTGACGGGCTCGAACCTCACCTGCTCCTTGAGCGCGCGGCTGGTGGTCTGCAGCACGTTGCCATGCACCTGCTGCTCCACGCCGGCGGGGTTCACCATCAGGCCCGCGTCGTGCCCCACGACCACGCGGCGCACATGCACCTCGCCGGTCTTTTTGTTGACCTCCACATCGGCCACCCAGGCGGCCCAGGCCGCGCCAAAGCCGGGCCATTTGCTGTGGATGTAGCGGGCGTAGGCAAAGCCCTGGCCCTGGACCCAATCACCATCCAGCTCGCGCTGCTGAGGGCCGGTGCGGCGAATCCAGCCCGCCTTTTCGGCCGTGGCCTGCACCAGCTCGGCGGCACGCGGGTCGTTCAGCAGCTGCAGGCGAAACTGCACCGGGTCCACACCCGCAGCAGTAGCCAGTTCGTCCACATACGACTCGTGCGCAAACGAGTTGGGCAGCGCCGACACGCCACGCAGCCATGATGCGCGCACGATGGGCGGCATGTCGTTGACGGCCACGCGCAGGTTGTCGTACTGGTAGGGCGGGCGCGCGGTGCGGTCGCCCATCTCATAGGCCTGGGCCACGGGCTCGATGGTGCGGGTGAGCAGCAGGGCCAGCGTGGGGGCGCCATTGGAGGGGTAAGACGTTTCGAAGTCGTACGCCGCCACGGTGCCGTCGGCCTTGAGCCCACCGCGCACCTGCATGAGCTGGGCTGTGCCCTTGGGCTCCCACAAATGCTCCTGCTCGCGCGTGAGCTGCACGCGCACCGGGGCGCCCACGGCGCGCGACAGCAGCGCGGCATCGGCCGCCACGTCATCGGCGCCGTTACGGCCGTAGCAGCCTGCGGCCTCCATGCGGATGAGGTCGATGTCCACATCAGGCAGGCCCATCAGGCGGGCCAGGTCGGCGCGCAGCACATGGGGGTTTTGCGTGCCGGCCCACACCGTCATGCGCTGGCGGCCGGTGCTGTCATCACTGCGCCATTCGGCCACCGCGCACGATGGGCCGATGGAGCCATGCATCTGGTAGGGCCACACATAGGTGCGCGGCATGGGCTGGTCGGCTGCTGCCAGGGCCGCGTCCACATCGCCTTCGTCCACCAGGCGGCGCTGGGTGGCGGGGTTGGCGCGGATGGCTTGTTCAAGCGCCTCGGCGCCGTCCTGGCGCGGAAAGCCGGGCCAGTCCTTCCAGCGTACTTTCAGCTCGCGCAGGGCTTGCTCGGCCTGTTCCTCACGCTCGGCCACGATGCCTACAAAGTCGCGGATCACCACCACGGCACGGATGCCGGGGATGTGGGCGATGGACTGCTGGTCCACCGATTCGAGCGTGTTGCCGATGAAGTCTCCATGGTCGGCCCCCGCATACGGCGGGCGGACCACGCGGCCGTGCAGCATGCCTGGCACGCGCATGTCGTGCACAAACACCAGCTCGCCGCTGACCTTGGCCGGGATGTCCACGCGCGGCACGGACTGGCCGACCACGGTGTAATCGGCGGCGGCCTTGGTGGGTGTGGCGTCCATCAACTCCAGCGTGGTGTGTGCGCCTGCCAGCAGCGTGCAGTAGGCCACCTGGCGCGACGGGTCTGCCGTGACCTGCACCACACCGGCACGCACCTGCAATTGATCCACCGGCACGCTCAGCCGCTCTGCGGCCTGCGCCACCAGCCAGTGGCGCGCCTGCGCGGCGGCGGTGCGCAGGGGCTTGGCGTGGATCTGGATGGATGCACTCGCGATGGTGGCACCCTGGTTGGGCGCGCGGGTGGTGTCGCCCAGCACCATGTTCACCTGCGCCAGCGGCACATCGAGTTCTTCGGCCACGATCTGTGCGAGCGCGGTGCGGATGCCGGTGCCCAGGTCCACATGGCCGTTGAGCGCGGTCACGCTGCCGTCGTCCCACACGGCGATCAGTATCTCCACGCCCTCGGCCGGGTTGCCTGCCACCAGCGCGGGCTGGCCCTTGACGGGCGGTGGCGCGGGCGGTGGGTTGCGCACCACCAGCAGCACGCCCTGGGCGGCATGGAAGTCGGCGCGGGTGAGCGGGCTATGGGCGCGCAGGGATGGAGGCGTGTTCATGCCTGGGCCTCGCGCATCAGCTGGGCCGCGCGCAGCACAGCGCGGATGATTTCGACATGCGTGCCGCAGCGGCACAGGTTGCCCGACAGCTCGCGGCGCACGGCTGCTTCGTCGGGGTCAGGGTTGCGCTCCAGCAAAGCCACGGCCATCATCACCATGCCGTTGAGGCAATAGCCGCATTGCGCGGCTTGTTCATCCACAAAGGCTTGCTGCACCGGGTGAAGTCCCTCGGTAACGCTGCAACGCCCGGGCAGCCCCTCCAGCGTCGTCACCTCACGGCCTGCCACGCCCTGCGCCGGGATCACGCAGGCCCGCGCGGCAATGCCATCGACCAGCACCGTGCAGGCGCCGCACTGCCCCAGGCCGCAGCCGTATTTGGGGCCGTTGAGGGCCAGGTCGTTGCGCAGCACGTGCAGCAGCGTGGCGCTGGCCAAGGTGCTCTGTGGCAGGGCACACGGCTGGCCATTGACGACAACCGGGGAAGGTGAAGCGGGCGCGTGCATGTCTCGGTAGGTTGTTCTCAGTCAGCGTCGCAGCGACCCGCTGCGCGTGTACATCTCCAGGTCCACAAAGTTGGAGCCATTGTGGTTGCCCGGGCCATACACCAGCGGAAAGTCGCCGATCTTGGTGGTGCCCATGTCTTCCATGGCCTTGATGAAACCTTCACGCGTGAGGGCTTTGCCTGCACGCTTGAGGCCCTCCACAAACACGCGCGCGGCGATATAGCCCTCCAGCATGGTGTAGCTGTCGATCTTCTCGCCCGCGTCCGCGCGGTCCTTGCGGTAGTCGGCCACGATGGCCAGACGGCTGGCCTGCGGCGAGGGCACGATGCTGGCCGTGACCAGGCCTTCGATGCCGCCGTTCAGGCGCTGGGCCGAGCCCGGTGCATCGGTGATACCCACCGAGATGGTGTACAGCGGCGAAGCAGCGCCCGCGGCCCGGTAGTCGCGCAAGAAAACCTCCACCATCTTGCCCGCCATGATCATCACCACCGCGCCCGGCTGGGCCTTGGTGAGCTGGGCCACCTGGGGCTTGGCGTCGGTGGCGGCGATCTCCATGGGCACGGAATCCACCACCTTCACCTTCAGGCCCTCGGCGATCTGCAGGCAGGTGTCGAGGTTGGATTTGCCGAACGCGCTGTTCTGATAGATGACGGCGATGTTGTTGATGCCCAGCGTGGCCAGATGGCCCACGATCTTGCGCAGCTCGGTCTCGTAGCTGGCACGTACATGGAACAGGTAGCGGTTGTGCGTGGTGCGGAAGGACGTGGTGCCCACCAGCGGCGCGAACATGGGCACGCCTGCTTTCTCCGCCAGGGGCATGGCGGCGATGAGGTTTCCGGTGGCCACGTAGCCGATCAGGGCGAAGACCTTGTCTTCGTCAATGAGCTTGACCGTGTTCTCGGCCGTCTTCTTGGGCTCGTAGGCATCGTCGTGCGACACCAGCTCCAGCGTGCGCCCGTTCACGCCGCCGGTCTTGTTGACCTTGTCGAACGCCAGCGCAATGCCAGCCTTGTAGTCCACCCCAAAATCCTTGGCCGGGCCGGTGAACACGGCCGACTGCCCTACCTTGATGCGGGCGTCTGTCACCCCGGTCTCGGCGGCTGCCGGGCCTGCGGCCCCCAGAGCAGCGGCAGCCAGGGTTGTCAGCATCACACGGCGGTCGATGCCCCCCTCCTCCATCCCACGACATTTCATGAAACGCTCCTTACATCAAGTGCGCAAGTTTCCCTGCAAGCGGAGCGGCTGCGCAACCATTTCTGCGGGGTGTTGTGAATCCGTCAAACCCCGGCGCGCAAGCACCGGGGCGGGGCGCCATCAGGCGACGTCGATATCGCTGGACTGGATGCGTTTGACGCCCTTGGCCTTCATGTTCTTCCAGGCCGCGTCGAGCGATCCGTTGAGGTCGATAGCGCGGGTGGCGTCTTCGACCACATAGGTTTCAAAGCCCAGGCGTTTGGCGTCGAGCGCCGTCCAGGCCACGCAGAAGTCGGTGGCCAGGCCCGTGACAAACACGGTCTTGATGCCACGCTGCTTGAGGTAGCCGGCCAGGCCAGTGGAGGTCTTGCGGTCGGCCTCTTCAAAGGCCGAGTAGCTGTCCACATGCTGGTGAAAGCCCTTGCGCAGGATCACCTGGGCCTTGGGCGCCTTGAGGTCCTTGTGCAGGGCGGCGTCGTCGGTGCCCTGCACGCAATGGTCGGGCCACAGCACCTGCTGGCCGTAACTGAGTTGGGTGGTTTCAAACGGCTTCTTGCCTGCATGGGCGCTGGCGAACGAGGCATGACCCTGGGTGTGCCAGTCCTGCG